>Ga0247609_10000188_pt1 | contig 90748 bp, 79 predicted proteins | sample 172DNAGHGlowgp2_FD_193487 | JGI IMG/M metagenome (GOLD analysis project Ga0247609, IMG submission 193487) | Sheep rumen microbial communities from Palmerston North, Manawatu-Wanganui, New Zealand - 1728 DNA GHGlow gp2 | ecosystem: Host-associated > Mammals > Digestive system > Stomach > Rumen ...
GTTTTAAGCGGAATACGCTCGTCGGGGCTCTGCCCCTTGCCGCTTGGCGTTCCCCGATGCGTTTTTCATGTTTTACAGCTAACGCACCATTAGAAACTCCTTTCGCACTTCTTATTTGAACTTCCACAGCCATCACATCGCCAAGAAAAAGCGACGTTATTTTTTGTATTACGTTAAAATTCATTACCTTTGCAGGCAAATTAAGAAAATCAACATTTTAATAACCAAAAGAGTTAGAAATTATGTATATTGAAGAAATTCATGCCAGAGAGATTCTGGATTCACGTGGCAATCCTACTGTAGAAGTTGAAGTAACCCTCGAGAGTGGCGATATGGGCCGTGCTTCGGTACCCAGCGGCGCTTCAACAGGCGAGAACGAGGCGCTGGAGCTCCGTGACGGTGACAAGAAACGTTACGGCGGCAAGGGTGTCTTGAAGGCCGTGAAAAACGTCAACGAGGTTATCGCCCCTGAGATTGAGGGTATGGATGCCTTTGACCAGCGAGCCATCGACATGGCAATGATTAAGCTCGACGGCACTCCCACTAAGAGCAAATTGGGTGCTAACGCCATTTTGGGTGTTTCTCTTGCTGTGGCACACGCTGCCGCAAACTACTTTGGCGTGCCCCTGTATCGATACATCGGTGGTACCAACGCTCACGTGCTGCCCGTGCCCATGATGAACATCATCAATGGTGGTGCACACAGCGATGCTCCCATCGCCTTCCAGGAGTTCATGATTCGTCCCGTGGGCGCCAAGACCGAGGTCGAGGCAGTTCGCATGGGTGCTGAAGTATTCCACGCACTGGCTAAGCTGTTGAAGAAGCGCGGCCTGAGCACGGCTGTAGGTGATGAGGGTGGTTTTGCCCCCGCACTCGACGGCATCGAGGATGCCCTGGACAGCATCGTTCAAGCCATCAAGGATGCCGGCTACAAGCCCGGTGACGACGTGAAGATCGCCATGGACTGCGCCGCCAGCGAGTTCGCTGTGGTAGAGGATGGCAAGTACTACTACGACTACCGTCAGCTCAAGAGCGGTCAGCCCAAGGATCCTAAGGGCCGCAAGCTCAGCGACGACGAGCAGATCAACTATCTTGAGGAACTCATCACCAAGTATCCCATCGACTCCATCGAGGACGGTCTCGACGAGAACGACTGGGAAGGTTGGGTGAAGCTCACCAAGAAGATTGGTGACCGTTGCCAGCTCGTGGGCGACGACCTGTTCGTTACCAACGTGAAGTTCCTGGAGAAGGGCATCAAGATGGGTGCCGCCAACTCAATCCTCATCAAGGTAAACCAGATTGGCTCACTCACCGAGACCCTCGACGCAATCGAGATGGCACACCGTCACGGCTACACCACCGTTACCTCACACCGCAGCGGTGAGACCGAGGACACCACCATCGCCGACATTGCCGTAGCCACTAACAGCGGTCAAATCAAGACCGGTTCGCTTTCACGCACCGACCGCATGGCAAAGTACAACCAGCTCATCCGCATCGAGGAGGAACTCGATGAGGCTGCCGAGTATGGCTACAAGAAACTCATCTAATCCGTTCCTAAACGGATAAAAGATTTGAATCGGGATCGGGCCCATAGCGGGACGGTCCCGATTTCTTTCTCTGTATAATCTCAACACCTGATGATGACTTCTGGGAGTTTTTGAGGTTTTTCAAAATGCCACATTAAACTTTCAGCCCCTTTTTCAATCATACAAACCGTGAAAGCGAAGTTTGAGCTATTGGTCTATGCCAAAAATTCATCAATAACCGCTTTGGATTAAAAATTATGATTAACTTTGTAGCGTTATAATAAAGTAATATTGATTATGAAGAAGATTTTATTTTCACTCGTTGCCCTGTTGTCGGTCATGACCGTCCAGGCCCAGTCCATTTGTGCTACTTGGCGCAGCATGCAACCCATTGTTGAGACCGCCGAAGATGGCTCTTTCGAAGCTCAGAACATCATCTACACCTTTAATGCTGATGGTACCTACAGCTTTGTTGACGAGGTGACCGAGGCCTCACAGCCTGCTCCGACGATGGCAGTGGAGATTGCCACGTCAATCGAGATCAAGGGCACTTATGTCCTCGAGGGTGACAAGTTGACTCTTACTCCCAACCTTGACACCTACAAGGCTGAATTGATCAGTGTATCGATGAACGGCAAGGTGGAGAACAACCCCATGGTAACATCTCAGGTAAAAGCCATGCTCAACAGTGCTGATTTCAAAGCACAATTTGGTGAAGTAGAGACCAATACTGTCACTATCACCGACACCATGCTTGAGATGAACGATGGCGAAGAGACGCTGACTTTCGTGCGTTTTGCTACCATCCAAAATTAATTTATTTCACAAGCCATCAAATCCCGCAATGCGACTTGCCGTACTGCGGGATTTTGCTTATTTTTGCAATCTGAAAAGCGTGAATCAAATCGTGAATTAACCTGTTGAGAAATACTGATTATGAAAGTCCTATATGATTATCAGGCTTTTGCCATGCAGGCTTTTGGCGGGGTGTCACGCAGTTTCGTGCAATTGATAAGTCACCTGCCCGACACTATCCAATATGAAATAGCCATCAAAAAATGCCTCAACGAGCACTTGCACGAGAGTGGCATTGCCCCTGAAGTAAAACGCCAGCAATGTCCGTTGGCTGGCCTCCCGCGGCGCGGTTGGGGAAACAAGGCCTTTAAAGCCTATAATCATTTTTTTGAGCGCATGCCTGGCCAGCGAGTTTCAGTCAATGCCCTGCAGAGGAAAGACTTCGACGTCTTTCACCCCACGTTTTTCAATACCTATTTCCTGAAGTACCTCAACAATAAGCCCTTTGTCTTGACAGTACACGACTTGACCTATGAGGTGCTCTCCGACATTGTCAAGCCTCACAGGAATGATGACCAGGTCACACAACGTTCAATCCTGTGTCCGCTGGCATCACGCATTATCGCCGTCAGTGAGAACACCGCCGCCGACATCATGAAATTCTACCATGTGCCCGAAAGCAAAATCAAGGTCATCTATCACGGAGCGCCCGAAACCCATGAGGGCCGCTCACTCAAGCCGGTATTTGACTTTCCATACCTCCTGTATGTGGGCTCTCGCGGCTCCTACAAGAATTTCACATGGATGCTCGATGCGCTGCAACCGTGGCTGCAACAGCAGGGAAATGTCAAACTGGTGTGCACCGGACCCGAGTTCAATGCTTCAGAACTGGAGCAGATTCACTCATTGGGACTAACCGACATGGTAGTCCACCGATTTGCCGATTCTGATGAACTCTACCGACTTTATAACCATGCCGAAGTCTTTATTTATCCTTCAATGTACGAAGGATTCGGTATCCCGATTCTCGAGGCCTTTGCCAACGGTTGCCCCGTCATCTTGAGCCGCGCAAGCTGCTTTCCCGAAATTGCCGGCGATGCTGCCTTATATTTTGACTTGAATGACAGGTCTTCTCTCCTCAAGCAAGTCGAGTCCATTACACGCGACAAACAGGTGCGCAACTCTCTTCTCGAAAAAGGCCAGCAACGGCTGCAACAATTCTCATGGGAAAAATCTGCCCAAGAACTGGCGCAACTCTATCTCTCACTATAGCCCCGTTGTATCAACAATAACGACGCAACGTTTAACCGTACTACTCACGGGATATTATTGAAATTTGGTAATTTCACACCTGTTAAGGCGGTTCATATAACTAAAGTGCACCAACTAAAAAAGGCGGCTCCCGCAATGAGAGTCGCCTTTTAAAATTGTCAGGTTTTTTCCTTGAGATTACAACTGGGGACCAGCAGCTACGAGAGCCTTACCAGCCTCGTTGTCCTCGTACTTCACAAAGTTCTTGATGAAGCGGCTGGCCAGGTCTTTGGCCTTCTCTTCCCACTGTGCGGCGTCGGCATAGGTGTCACGCGGGTCGAGGATACCGGTGTCAACGCCCTCAAGCACGGTGGGCACTGTCAGGTTGAAATAAGGAATAACCTTGGTGGGTGCATTGTCGATGCTATGGTTGAGGATAGCGTCGATGATACCACGGGTGTCGCGAATCGAGATACGCTTGCCAGTACCATTCCAACCGGTGTTCACCAAGTAGGCCTTGGCACCACTCATCTCCATGCGCTTCACGAGCTCCTCGGCATACTTTGTGGGATGCAGTTCGAGGAATGCCTGGCCGAAGCAAGCACTGAAGGTGGGGGTGGGCTCGGTGATGCCGCGCTCGGTACCAGCCAACTTGGCGGTGAAGCCGCTCAGGAAGTAGTACTTGGTCTGCTCCGAGTCAAGGATTGACACGGGAGGCAGCACGCCGAATGCGTCGGCACTCAAGAAAATCACCTGCTTGGCAGCGGGAGCGTGGCTGATGGGGCGAACGATGTTCTTGATGTGGTAGATGGGATAGCTCACGCGGGTATTCTCGGTCACGCTCTTGTCGGCGAAGTCGATCTTACCGTTCTCGTCAACAGTGACGTTCTCGAGCAGAGCGTCGCGGTGGATGGCGTTGTAGATGTCGGGCTCAGCGTCCTTGTCCAGGTTGATCACCTTTGCATAGCAACCACCCTCGAAGTTGAAAATACCGTTGTCGTCCCAGCCGTGCTCGTCGTCACCGATGAGTTTACGCTTGGGATCGGTGCTCAAGGTGGTCTTGCCGGTGCCGGACAGGCCGAAGAAGATAGCGGTGTTCTCGCCATTCATGTCGCAGTTGGCCGAGCAGTGCATGGCAGCAATACCCTTCAACGGCAGGAAGTAGTTCATCATCGAGAACATACCCTTCTTCATCTCACCACCGTACCAAGTGTTGAGGATAACCTGCTCGTTGCTGGTCACGTTGAAGACAACGGCGGTGTCGCTGTTCAAACCCAGCTCCTTGTAGTTGTCAACCTTGGCCTTGCTGGCGCAGTAAACAGTAAAGTCGGGCTCCTGGTCAAATTCCTCCTCGTTCTGGGGACGGATGAACATGTTGGTCACGAAGTGAGCCTGCCATGCCACCTCCATGATGAAACGCACCTTCATGCGAGTGTCCTTGTTGGCTCCGCAGAAGCCGTCAACGACGAACAGACGCTTGCCGCTCAGCTGCTTCACGGCGAGGTCCTTCAAGGCTGCCCAAGTAGCCTCGTTAACAGGCTTGTTGTCGTTGGGATAGCCGGGAGTGGTCCACCACACCTTGTCATGGCTATTGGCATCGTCAACAATGAATTTGTCCTTGGGCGAACGGCCAGTGTAAATACCGGTCATCACATTGATGGCACCCAGCTCGGTCTCCTGACCTTTGTCATAACCCTCGAGCTCGGGCTTCATCTCCTCGTTGAACAACACCTCATAGCTGGGGTTGTATTGTACCTCGGTAACACCAGTGATACCGTACTTCTCTGCTAAGATAGCCTTATCAAATCTAGCCATAATAGATCGTTAATTATTAATGTTTTAGAAATTACCTATTTGAAATCGACGGCAAAATTACGCATTATTTTATAATGTACAATCCGAATTAAAGAAAAATTTCCTTAATTAGCGCCTCGTTATATATTTTTAGCAGTTCAGCAGCCACCACAACCGCAATCACAGCCGTCGCCGTGGTCGTGACCGCAGTCACCGCCGCCGCACTCTTCACAACCGCAACCGCAGCCATGATGCTTGGGTTGCAGTTCCTCGGGAGTGGCATCGCGAACCAACTGCACATATCCGCTGTAGCGAACCGTCTCACCGGCCAACTGATGATTGAAGTCCATATATACCTTGTCGTCGGTGACCTTCACCACCTGACCTTCGATGCGCATGCCTTCCTGTGTCATCATCGGTACACGGGCACCCGGTTTGATGTTTTCCTCGTCAAACTTTCCCTCAATGTGGAAAATCTCTTTCTCCAGCTCATAAATGAGTTCGGGGTTCTTCACACCAAAGGCTTCTTGGGGTTGCAAGGTGAAGTCAAATTTCTCGCCCTGTTCCAGGCCCATGATGTGATTTTGGAATCCCTCTATCAGCGACAAGTCAATGCCAAAGACAAAAGCGTCGGGATGTTCCTTGTTAAACTTGAACACACTGGTCTGCTCTTCGCCGTTCACAACAAAGATTTCATAGACGAGTTCCACGTATTTTCCTGCTTGTATTTTCTCCATTTGATCTTTAGTAGTATTTGATTGATAAATATTTTCGTGCAAAGATACTTAAAATTTCGTTTTATATCGGTTTTTTAGAGTAACTTTGCGGTCACAAAGAGATTTTACCAATAACATGATGACCAACAAATTTGATATGGTGGCTAAAACCTTCCTCGGACTGGAAGGGGCGCTTGCCGATGAATTGCGCGCCATGGGCGCCGAAGATGTGATTGAAGGTAACCGCGTGGTTTCTTTCAAGGGAGACAAGGAACTGCTCTACAAAGCAAATTTCGCCTGTCGCACGGCTGTGCGCATTCTCAAGCCATTTCTCACGTTGAATTCCAACAGTGCCGATGACTTGTATGAACAGCTCAAGTCGTTTGACTGGGAACAACTCATGACTGTGAACACCACCTTTGCCATCGATGCCACCGTCTATAGTGAGGTCTTCAACAATTCACGTTTTGTCACCTATCGCGTCAAGGATGCCATCGCCGACTTTTTCAACGAGAAGTACGGCAAGCGGCCCAGCATTCGCCTTACCAACCCCGAGATACGTTTCGACGTTCACATCTCGGGACGAGAAGTGACGCTCTCACTCGACAGCAGTGGCGACCCCTTGTTCAAGCGCGGATGGCGCGCCGCACAAACCGATGCCCCCATCAACGAAGTGCTTGCCGCCGGCATTATCCTGCTGAGCGGCTGGAAGGGTGACACCGACCTGATTGACCCCATGTGCGGCTCGGGTACCTTCCTCATCGAGGCGGCACTCATCGGTGCCAACATCGCCCCTGGCGTTTACCGCAACAATTATGCTTTCCAGCAGTGGCCCGACTATGATGCCGACCTGTTCGACAAAATCTATAACGACGACAGCGGTGAGCGCGAATTCACACACAAGATCTACGGCAGCGACATCGAGGGCAAGGCCATTGCCATTGCCCGCGCCAATGTCAAGAATGCCGGCTTGAACAAGTACATCGAGCTCGAACGGCGCGACATCAATGAGATAGAGCATGTGCCCGAGCATGGCACGCTCATCTCCAATCCGCCCTATGGCGAGCGACTGTCGATGGAAGATATCGACCAGTTCTACAGTGATCTGGGCTTCACGCTCAAGCACACCTTCCGTGGCTATAACGCATGGCTCATCTGTTACAATAAAGACCAATACTTCAAAATCGGCCTGAAGCCATCGGTGAAATATGCCCTTAACAACGGCGGACTTGACTGCGAACTGCTGCAGTACGTCATCTTTGAAGGACGCTATGACGACATGCGCGAACGAGGCGAGCACATCCGCAACGAGGGCTTCCGCGCCAGCGAGCGCAGCAAGGGCAACTACAACAAAGTGGGCATCGATGACCGTGGGGACCGTCCCAAACGCCGTTTTGACGATGACAGGAGGCGCGATGACCGTCCAAGGCGCCGATTCGACGATGAGCGCCCGCGACAGGACGAGGAACCCATCAGCGATGAGGAACGCCTGCGTCGTGCAAGGTTAGCCCGTGACCGCCGCATGATGTCCGATGTGGACAACCGTGACAAGACTGGCCGTTATGAAGACGACTTCGACCAGGAGTTCCGTCACTCCGAGGAGTTTGCCAAGCGCATCCTCCGTGACCGCAAGCCCACATTGAGTGCCGATAAAGAAGTGCCTATCATCCACGGCCGCCGCAAGAGCTGGAAGCGCCGCAGCCTGGATGAACCCACCGACCAGACTCCCAAGGACGACAAAGAATAGTAAACACAGAAGACAAAAAAGGCAACCATTTTTCTCAAGAATGAAAAGATATTTGTCTTTTTTGTCTTTCTTGTCTTCTTAATCCTGAGTAATGTCAACGAGGGAACATACCAACGAATACTTTAACGGTCGCCCGTTCATGCTCCTGTGTGCGCTGTTGCTCATGTTGGGGACGGCTGCAGCCTTGTCGATAGGCCTCAAGCCCGCCCCTGTCGAGAGCACGGGTATCTTCTTCACTTTCCAGGGACCGTTATTTGAATCGGGACCGATTTCGGCCGCCATTAACGTGCTGTGTCTGCTCATGACTGGCGGCATCATGTTGGCCTTGAACAAGCTCTTCAGCTACATTCGTTCGGTGACGCACCTGTTCGCCGCGGCATTCTACCTGCTGCAGTTGGCGCATCCCGCCGGTTTGGTGGCATTGAATGTCGGCACATTATTGGCGCTGGTGACTGTTTTAATGGTTTTACCGCTGTTTGCATCCTATCAGGATCGCCACTCACAGCGCAATATTTTCCTGGTTTTTGCCGTCATAGCAGCCGGCAGCATGTTCCACTACAGCTTCCTGATACTGATACCCGCATTTTTGCTGGGATTTCTCAACATGGGCGTGCTGAACCTGAAAGGGGTGTCGGCCATGCTGTTTGGCCTGATTACCCCATTTTGGATTGTGCTGGGGATGGGTATTGCCTCACCAGCCGACTTTGTGCCGCCTCATCTCGACGGCATCTGGAATCTGACTGCCATCACCCAAGTGAGTGTGACACACATTGCCGCATGGGTGATTGCCCTGATAGGTATCGTGCTGGCCGTGATGAATTTGATGACAATCATGAATTACCGCATGCAGACCAGGGTCTATAACGCATTTTTTGTAATGGTGCTTGTCACAGCAGTCATCGCCTTGTGCATCGACTACGGCAACATGGCGGTATATCTGCCCCTGCTCGGCCTCATGGCTGCCATTCAGGGCGCCCTAGCCCACACCCTGCGCACTTCGATGCACTACCGCTATGTTTTCATCCTGATGCTGATGACTGGATGCCTTGGCTCCTATGCCGCTAATCTCTTGATGCCATGATAGTCGTTATCGATAACCATATCCCTCACATTCAAGGACTGATTGAGCCCTATGCTCAAGTCCGTTATTTGGAACCCAACGCTATCACCCGCGAGGCCGTCATGGATGCCGACGTGCTGATTGTGCGCACCCGCACCCGTTGCAATGCCTCACTGCTCGACGGCAGCCGTGTGCGTTTCATCGGTTCGGCAACCATCGGCACCGACCACATCGACCTCGCCTACTGCGCCAGCCGCGGCATTACCGTGCGCAACGCTCCGGGCTGCAACGCCCCAGCAGTTGCCCAATGGGTATTCTGCGCAATCAACGCATGGATGCGCCATCGCGGCATTCCCAACCCTGACGGTCTCACCCTCGGCATCGTCGGTGTCGGCCACATCGGTTCCATCGTCGCCCGCTGGGCACGTCAACTTGGCTTCACAGTCCTCCTCAACGACCCGCCAAGGGAAAATATGGGCGGTTCTCGTGATGACATTTTCTCTCCTCTTGATGAGTTGCAGCAGCGTTGCGACATCCTCACCTTTCACACACCCCTTACACGCAACGGACAGTGGCCCACATGGCACCTGTGCGACAAGGCTTTCCTTGATGGACTGGCCCGGTGCAGCCTGATTATGAACGCTGCCCGCGGTCCCATTGCCGACAATGCCGCCCTGTTGAACTGGCACGGCGATGTAGCCCTCGACTGTTGGGAGGGCGAGCCCAGCATCTCCCCTGCCCTGCTCGACAAGGCCGTTGTCGCCACTCCCCACATAGCCGGATACAGCCAGCAAGGGAAACAACGCGGCTCCGCCATGATGCTCGAAGCCCTCAACCAACATTTCGGTTGGGACATTCCCATTCCGGTGATAGAAGCCCCCGCCACTGGTGCGGCACAGGTCACACTTGACGGCATCGCCGCCAGCTACGACATCCTGGCCGACACAGCCAGCCTCAAAGCCGCCCTACAAGACTTTGAATCCCTGCGCAACCACTACCCACTGCGCAATGAGTTCCACCAGTGATGCTGATGGCCATCAAACGAACAACTGCCCGCCAAAACTGAATATGGCGGGCAGTCATTATATCTGAGATTAATTGTCGATAAATCAAGCGAGCTTAGCGAGGGCTGCAGCAATGCGTTTGGCAGCCTCACGCAGGTTCTCATCGCTGGTGGCATAGCTCAGGCGGATGTAACCCGGGCAGCAGAAGGCGCTACCGGCAACGGTAGCCACATGAGCCTCGTTCAGCAGATAGAGGGCCAGGTCATTGTCATCGTTGATGACGGTCTCACCGCATTTCTTGCCGAAGTAGGAATCCACCTTGGGGAATGCATAGAAAGCACCGTCTGGCATGTTCAGCTCAAAGCCGGGGATTTCCTGCAGCAGGCCCACGATGAGGTTGCGACGGCGCTCAAAGGCAACACGCATCTCTTCAACACAGTCTTGAGGGCTGTTATAGGCGGCCTCGGCAGCCTTTTGGGCAATCGACGAAACGCCACTAGTATACTGGCCCTGCATCTTGGTCACAGCCTTAGCGACCCAAAGGGGAGCAGCAATGTAACCGATGCGGTAACCGGTCATGGCATAGGCTTTGGACACGCCGTTGATAATCACCACCCGGTCCTTGATGGCATCAAACTGTGCCAGTGACTCATGCTTGCCCACATAGTTGATGTGCTCATAGATTTCGTCGGCAATCACCATCACCTGCGGGTGACGCTCAAGCATCGCAGCAATGGACTTCAGCTCGTCATAGGTGTAGATGGCACCGCTGGGGTTGCTGGGCGAGCAGATGATGATAAGGCGGGTTTTATCGGTGATGACGGCTTCGAGTTCATCGGCTGTCACCTTGAAATTCTTGTCCATGCTCGAGGGCAGTAACACGTTCTTGCCACCGGCGAGGTTGACCATTTGCACATAGCTTACCCATGCAGGAGTGGGAATAATCACCTCGTCGCCGGGGTTGATGAGTGCCATGATAGCGTTGCACAGCTCATGCTTGGCACCATTACCGATGACAATCTGGTCGGGACTGTATTCCAAGTTGTTCTCGCGGCGCAGTTTTTCACACACGGCTTGACGCAGCGACAGGTAACCGGGAACAGGCGAATAGAATGAGAAATTATCGTCAACGGCCTGCTTGGCGGCAGCCTTGATATGGTCGGGGGTGAAAAAGTCGGGTTCTCCCACCGAGAGGTTAATCACGTCCACGCCTTGAGCGCGCAGTTCGCTGCTCTTTTGTGACATGGCCAATGTGGCACTAGGTGCCAGTGCGTTAATGCGATCCGAAAGTCGGTTCATGTCTTTTTCAGTTTATTTGTTTTAGTTAATTAGTATTTGGTTCTGCAAAGGTACAAAAAAGGTTTTAGCCATTAGCAATTAGGATTTAGTTTTTTATCTCACCTGAAATTTTTCACATCCGACCCCTATAATTCAAAAAGAAGAACGCGGATGCACCTAACGCCTAAAGCCTTATTTCTCCACAACCCTGCCGTTCACCACCTTGAAGCGACGGTCAAACTCCTCGCGTGTCCTTTTCCAGCGGTTGTGGCTCCACAGCCAGTACTGCGGAGCACGGTTGATGGTCTGTTCGAAGCGCCTGAAGAACTCATCGGTCAGCTCAAACTCACCCATAGCCATCGGGTCGCGGGTGATGACCTGGAACTCGCATTCATAGTAGCCGCGTCGAGGGCACTTCACGTCGAGATAGATGACGGCCTGCTTCTGCGAGCGGGTAATACGTTCAATGCCGGTAAACACCGGTGTTTCCTGGTTGAGAAACGTGAGCCAGTGGTGAATGTTCTCCCACTTGGGCACCTGGTCGTTGATATATCCCAGCATCGTGATGATGCCTTGCTGCTTGTTGCCGATGATCCAGCGCAGGGAGTCGTTCTTGGGCACGCACACGGGGCCCATGCGGTTGCGCATCTTCAGGACCACACGGTCCATCACTTTGTTTTGCAGGGGGTGATAAAGTTGTCCCAGTATCACCTCTCGCTCAATCGGTGGCAGCCACAGGGCAAACGAGGTCACCCATTCCCAGTTGCCGTAATGTCCCAACAACAGGGCAATGGACTGCCCACTGTTGAGAATTTCGCCCACCTGTTCACAACCCTTGAAGGTCATGCGGCGCATGATGTTTTTGCGGCCGATGGTAGTGTATTTCACTGTCTCGGCTACCAAGTCACACATATGATGGTAGAACTGTCGTTGCAAGCGTTTGAGTTCCTGCTCGCTCTTGCCCGGATAGGAATTCTTGAGATTTTTCCAGATGACGCGACGACGGTAACGCAGCACATAGGCAACCACCACAAACAGGACGTCACTGAACAGGTAGTGCACCCACATGGGCAGCAGCGACAACATGTACCATGTGCCGTAAACCACCCCAAAAGCAATGTTGTCAAATACTTTCTTCATTTGCAGCCGCTAAAGTACAACAAAAAAGCCGCCCCCACAATGAAGTGACCCCAAAAAGTTAGACACAAAACTTTTGGAGTGCAGTTCAGGGGCAAGAGGGATAATTATTTTTTGACTAGGTTGGGGATTTAATCCCAACTGCCACTGAGCAGGTAGTCGATGAGAGCACTCACGTCACCGATGTTCACGCCGCCGTTCTGGTCACAGTCGGCAAAGACGTTGCCTTCAGCGTTGCCAATCAGCAGTATGTCGATCAGTTCCGTCACGTCGGCAATATTGACATTACCGTCACCATTCACATCGCCGCGTTTCACTGCAGGACTAATGGTGAAATAACCGGGGTTGGCAGGGCCACCGTCGATGTGCGCATAGGCCTTGTCGATGTGACTTGCGTCAAAGGTTGTGCCCCGACCGCCCAAGATGCCGTCGCAGTTCTTGAACATTTCAACCGACTGGGTAACTGACTGAGTTGTCCAACCATGACCCACATAGACGGTCGTCAAGTCAGGACTGTAACAGAACATGTAGGACATGTCTGTCACCTTGGCCGTATTGAAGCTGCTCAGATCAAGGGTCGGCAAACGGTAGTACCCGAACATGCCACTCATGTCGGTGACATTGTCGGTGTTGAAACCGCTCAAATCAAGGCTTGTCAGCACATAGCATCCCTGAAACATCCAATGCATGGTGGTCATCCTTGACGTATTAAGGTACTGAATGCCAGTGATAGACTCCAGGTTTATCATCCAAGCAAACCAACAGTAGGCTGTTGTAGGTCGGACGTCGGCAAATGACGGGTCGAACACCACTTGTTTGACCGACACATTGTTCCCGTCGAAGTGCCAGCCGGGACTGACTGTACCCGAATTCAAGTTATAAGTCTTTCCAGTGCGGGTATTTCTCAAGTTGTCGTAGTAGAACGAGAGTGTCTTGGTAGACGGCACGTAATTAGCATAGGCCTCCTGAGCAGCGGAGTCCAAAGAACATATCATGCAAGCCGCCAGGGCAAGCATTTTCAACCATGAAAACTTTTCCATATATACTTTCTTTAAAGTTAATAATTGGGGTTAAAATCATCATTCGTAGCTTCAATTGACAAAGATAATACAACTTTTTCAATTTCTGTCACACAAAGATCCATTTCTCATGAAATATGATGACTTTAGGGCCTGAAATTGTGATTAGTGAAGAAAAAACCATCACAACGTTCATCAAATAATTGTCCCTCACACCATATTAGCATGAGGGATAATTATGATCTAAATTCTATTCCAGATTAATGCTCTCTAGACAATTCCGGCTGCACGCGCACAGCACGGACGGAATACCCAGACTTGCGGTAGCCATAAGCGATACTGACCTCTGAATCAAAGGACAGAATGTAAGCCCAATTGGAGTTTTCTCTGGGGTTGAGCGAGCGAAACCAATAGCGGCCAAAAGAACCCACGTTGCCGAGCATTATTTCCATATCACCGTAGTTCGCAGCGGGCAAGAAGATGGACTTCCCATTGGGACCGGTCACCAATTGGCCGTTCACACCGTTCATCGAGGTCCATGTCCAGGTACAGTTAGCTATCAATTCGTCACATTGTTCTTTAGAGGGCATGCGCCACGACGGGCCCCAGTTCACACAGGCGGCATCGTCCTCGGGATCCAACTCATTCTTGCCGTCAACAGTGCCGTTCTCACCATTGGTGCAATACTTTGTAATCGTGTTATAACTGCCGTTGCACCACTTGTAGTTCTCCCACTGATACACATCCTTAGGTACTGTCTCACCCCAGGCGAAGTAGTCGCCAAATTCCTCGGGACTTTGGGCACCCACGTTGCAGGTTGCCCACAACGTGCCGCTGGGCAATCCCAGGTCAACCCACTCATGTTCATTATTCAGCATAATATCAATAATGGCATTGATGTCGGCGATGTTAACCTCACCATCACTGTTCACGTCGGCAGCAGCAATGTCGCTATAGCCTAGAATCACATCATTCACAGCGTTTACATCGGCAATATCGACATGGTGGTCACTATTCACGTCACCAGGAAGTGTGACTGAATCGATAACTTTAATAATATAGGTGTCACCACAGGCGCCACACGTACCGGCCTCATTGGCAACCCTATAACGCACATAAAAGGTACCCGCATCATTGAAGGCATAATTCAGCTCGTCCTGATTGAATTGCTGGATGACATTTTCAAACTCAGGATCCGTTGCTATCTCCCATACGCTATAGGCCACAGCTTCGGTAGGATAACCCTTGAATACAATGTTAATCGGAGCATAACCTGCCAGACTGCCATCCGTGAATTCCCCATCGTTTTCCCCTTTAGCAGTAGCGCCACAATCCACAGTCTGTGTGTAGTAACATTCAATCTCGATCATCTCTTGGCCGATACCCCATTCCTCTTGGAAGCGGTCGCCCTTCAACATGATGGATGTGTTGCACAACGGTGGCATAATCTCGATTCCTTGATCCAAGTCAGCAAAACTCTCAACGATTTTTCGACTCAGCCAACCGACAGTTTCATCCCACTCCAGCGTGTTGTAAGCCAGTTTGATATTTCGATCCAGCACTTGGCGGTTGCCATATACAGAGTAGTAAGGAATGGCATCAACTTGGCCATCAACAGTAATTGTAATCAGGTTGCACGGATCCTCGCTGTTGATAAACAAATCATTCAATTCCAGGTAGTAGTCGGCATAGTTGACCACCCAGCAGTGATAGGTGTAATCGCCCTCCACGATCTTGTAACCGGTGTTGGGCAAAACCTGGCTGAGAGTGGTGGTTGCACCGTCGGTGCTGATGCCGGGAATTACCTCGGCATAGCGGCTACCCAAGGAATCATAGCGGTACCATACTACCGGATCACCCGATGACGAGTGATAGGTCATCCCTACCCCATCGCTATCATAAACGACAAAGATTTTATCCAATCCGGTACTCTTCTCGGGTGTTACCTCGATAACAGGGTAAAGCCCCACCCCGATAAATGCCACCTGCCCTTCGACAGGCATCAGGTCTTCCTTAAGCAGCTCGAAATAGTGATACCAGTTCTCGTCCGCTTCGTAGGCATCGGCAGTCCCGCGTACCACATGAAGCGTGCGAGATGGATAGGCGCTAGAAGAATAATAGAAGGCATCATATCCAATCGACAGTCTTGATAAATCTAAGATATAACTATACACATCTGTCAAGCGGCTGCAATGCATGAACGCCGCTTCACCAATCGAGGTGACGGTGCTAGGAAGGGTCAGGTTCGTCACCCTACTGCAGTAAGCGAACGCCCTATCACCAATGGTAGACACTGAATTACCCATCGTCAGACTCATCATGTTCCAGCAGCTATAGAATGCACTATTGCCGATGGTGGTCACCGAATTGCCAATCGTCGCGCTCGTCAAATCCATGCATTGATAGAATGCACGATTGCCGATGGTTGTAACTGAGTTGGGGATAGTCACTCTCGTCAAGCCCGAACAGCCAATGAAGGCCCCATTGCCAATGGAAGTGACGGAATTGGGGATATCCACATAGTCCAAGCCAGTGATGAGTCCGAACGCATAATCGCCGATGGCAGTGATGGTGTTGGGAATGACCGTGTTCCGACAACCTGCTATCAAGGTATTACTTGCCGTTTCAATGATAGCATTACAGTTATCACGGGAATCATATGCAGTATTTCCGCTTGCTACAATGATACTCGTCAATCGGTAGCATTTCATGAATGCCCCTATACCGATTGAAGTGACAGAATCAGGAATGGTCACGCTTGTGAGACCAGTGCAGTAGGAGAACGCCTCAACACCCAGGGTTGTGACAGAATTGGGGATATTGATAGCCATCAAACTGGTGCAATCCCAGAATGCATATTTGCCGATGGTGGTAACTGAGCCGCCGATTGTCACGCTCGTGAGACCTATACAGGTAAAAAATGCACTGTCGCCGATGGCTGTGACTGTGTAAGTACTGTCGTTGTAGGTGACAGCGTCGGGAATGGTCACATCACCAGTGTAGCTGGCTGGAGATCTAGTGACTTCAACAGTGCCCTCGTCACCTAGATATTTATAATACATGCCGTCCACCTCAAAGTCATAGGCAGCGGCAGTCGCCGGCACCAATAGCGCCAGCAGCAGGAGTGTAGATGTGATGAAACTTTTCATGTAAATGTCTGATATTTGTGTTGTTAATATTCATGAGATTATTAAACAATGGGCCTTCTATATACTAACAGGCTCAGAAAGAGTGTGATTAAACAGGATAGATGTCATCTCATTATCCTACACTGCAAATTTATGCCCATAATCATTGTCCGACAAGTTTTTCTTCCACAAAAACGCCAATCATCTTGAAAAAACCGAAAAAGTGTAAAATATTTAGACAATAGGCGACGTTTACACGGCCGAAAAGGCCGTTATTCAATAAAATAGAAGAAATATAGTTCTAGCATTAGTGTACGACCGAATGTGATACAGTAAAAAAAATGACTGATGATGATAGTCTTCGTCTCAGTTCCGTTGCTTTTCCCCACCGACGTGTTCTGGGCACAGTCGAGCATCCCCAAAGCCTGGCTCGCTGTCATGTATTACGGGCTACCAGCCAGTAGCAGCTTATCATTCCTCACTTTTCCCATCAAATTATTTGCACATTTCAGCCAGTGCCCCCCCCCCTTACGAGAGTTGTTCGAAAAGACTGAATTCAATCATGTCAAGGAACGATTTGATCTCCTCATTCCGAGGCTTTTTGATTAAAATTCAACTCGTCCCGATTTTAACGGGAAGCTAATGTATTTGCTTTTGTGTATCAAAAAACTATAGAAATACAGTTGTTTCTTAAAAAAATGAAGTATATTTGCGAAATCATAATGATTCTTCTTGAATTTTTACCCTGAAGCGCGTTACCCCCTTGCAGGCTAACTTAGTCCTTGCGCTTCCATTTCCATTTAAAGGCCGATTGCCGAGGACTCATGAGGCACCATTAACATTATGAAGAATTTACTATTACTCAAAACGTTCGCCCTCGTGGCGTGTTTGTCAACGGCCTTGACCATCAGCGCCTATGACTTCTACAAAGATGGCATCTACTACAATAGAACAAGTAGTTCAACCGTTGAAGTTACAGGCGATTTTGAAGAAGATTCACCTTGTATTTCAATCGATGAAACTAATTACAGTGGAGAGGTAATCATTCCGCGTCAAGTCACATATAATGGGGTGACTTACGCTGTTGAAGGTATTGGAGCCCATGCATTTAAGAATTCTGGCATTAGCAACCTTGTCATTCCCGCTACTGTGGGATATATTGGTTATCATGCCTTTGAGAGATGTGATTTCTCTTCAATTGAGTGCTATTCATCAGACCCGAATATTATAGATACTTGGGGCTGGGGGGTAGATTATGGTGCAGGACATTCCGATTACTTGTATGTTTTGCCTACTGTTTTATCGGATTATCAAAATAGTTTTAGATGGCAGGGGTATTGCAGAAACATCTTGGCGTTGGATGTCGTTATGATCAATTCCACCAATTTTCCCGACGCGGTTTTCCGCAACTACCTCCTCTCGCTCTTTCCCGCTGGATACCTTACTAGTTATGACATCGCCAATTTGACGTCTCTAAACGTGGCTAACAAAGGCATCGCTAACTTGAAGGGAATTGAGTTCTTTTCCGAGTTGAAGGAACTGCGCTGCTGGAGCAACTCGTTTACCTCACTTGATCTGAACAGCAATACTGAGCTGACTTATTTGGACTGTGCCCCTAACTCAAACCTTACCTCACTGGACGTATGGGATTGCTCAAAATTGCAGACTCTGATATGCTATTCTACCAAGATAACCTCCCTATTAGCAGTCAATAAGCCATATTTGACTAAAATTAATTGCAGCAATTGCACCTCACTGAAAAGCCTATATTGCTATAATAACAATTTGACCACGCTCAATGTGTCGGGATGTACGGCGCTTGAGAATCTGCAGTGTTATTACAACGATAATTTGGCCGAGATTACTGGTCTGGGAGACTGCACCGCCATCACTTATCTGGACTGTGAGGACTGTGCCATCACTGATTTGAGTGCAGTGAATAATCTGAACAACCTCCAATCCCTATATTGCCGCGTCAATAAAATCACCTCGCTCACAGTTACCAATAAGAGCAATCTGACTTATGTGAGGGCCTCAGGTAATACGGCATTGACCGATGTGAATATTACGGGCAACAGCAACTTGGCCACATTAAACATCAATAACTGTACTGCACTGAAAAACCTCTATAGCCATACCAACAACTTGACCACTTTAAACGTGGAAGGGAATAACAATATGATTTACATGTCTTGCAGAGATAACCCAGGCCTGACTGGCATTACTGGTCTGGCAAGCTGCACGGCTCTGAAATCGTTTTATTGCTACTCGACCAGCATCAACGATCTGAGTGTTGTCAACAGTTTATCCGACCTCGAGATTTTGTCATGTTATAATACTAAGATCACCTCGCTCACGGTGACAAATAAGAGCCATCTGACGATGGTATCTTTCCGAGACTGTCCTGTTCTGACTAATGCAGTCATAGAATCCAACAGTGAACTCGCCACTCTATATTCCTATAATTGCCCTGTATTGATCTCACTCAGCTGCAAGAACAACAAGCTGACCTCGATCGATTTGAGCAATGACACTAAACTAGAAAAGCTGGATTGCAGTAACAATAACTTGAGTTCACTTAACGTGGCGGGCATGACTGCTTTGAATAGGTTAGATTGCCGCAACAACCAGTTGACCTCGCTATACGCGCAGGGCTGTTTGGGATTGACCTTCTTGAACTGCTTCGGCAATCAATTGACCTCACTTAGCCTTCAGAATTGTCCATCGTTGTACAGTGTCCAAATCAATGTAAATCGATTTACCGATTCTGGAATGACCACACTGATCAACTCTCTGCGCACATGTTCAAGCAGCTACCATGCCGACTTGTATGTAAGGTCCGAGAATTCTAGTGAAGAAAACGTTTTCACTAGAAATCATCTCATTGCTGCCAACAACAAGAATTGGGATGCCTGGCACTTTATCAATGGTAGTTGGGTAATGTACACCGCATCTTTGCCTGGTGACGTGAACGGCGATGGTAATGTGACCATCAGCGATGTGACCAGCCTAATCGACATCATGCTGAGTAATGGCACGGCTCCAGCTCAAGCCGATGTGAATGGCGATGGCAACGTGACCATCAGCGACGTGACCAGTCTGATTGATTTGCTCCTCAGTGGTACTGCTAAAGGTTCCGTAATGTTGAGGACCGATGAAAGCGATGGAACCTTCGTAAATGCGCCAATCGAGAAATGATAGGGCTTACTTTAAAACATGGCTTGAATCCTTGTGCAGGCCTGTGAAGAAAAGGTGCCACTGAGAGAGTGGAATGGTATTGACATCATCCTCAACCTGAATTAACCATCCTGCCGATCATCAAGAATTCTCTTAAAAAATATCCCTCATGCCCAGCGAGAGCATGAGGGATATTTAATCATTACTGATGCCAGCTAAAAGACATCCTTGGGTTGTCTTGATTAAATAACTTTTCGCGAATATCGCTCATGAGCGATATTCGCACTAACACCGTCCTATTTGCTCAGGAGGCACGCACAGCCCTCACGGTCAATCCGTTACAACGGCTGCCACCACCCAATTCAAAGAATTCCCAAGACAAATGGATGCCCTGAGCACCGGTTGAGGGAATGGGTGCGGGATGGAGTGAGCGCGACCAGTAGAAGCCCTCCTCGCCAACGTAGTCGAGGTCATACGTTATACGCACGCCCGAGGCAGGAAAGAATACCGTGTTCCCGTTGGGACCGGTAACCATTTGGCCATTCATGCCATTCACCTGTGTCCACTCCCAAGTGCAATTATCAAATAATTCAAAGATTTGCTCCTGCGACGGCATGCGCCACGATGGACCCATGTTCACATAGGCGGCATCGTCTTCAGGGTCCAGTTCGGTCTTGTTGTCAACGGGGCCCAGGGTGCTCTTGGTGTTGTACTTGGTGACAAACAACTGTCCATTTTCGACAGTAATCCAAGCGGTAGTTCCCCACCAATAGTATTCCTTGTTGGGAACGGTCTCACCCCATGCAAAGTAGTCACCGCAGTCCTCTGGATTGGCGGCTCCCACATTATGCGTCGCCCACAGCGTGCCGCTGGGCAAACCCAGGTCAACGCACTCCTCGTCAGGAATCACGGGCTCGTCTCCCCATGAGCCGGTCAACAGATAGTCGATGAGCACCGTGACGTCCGAAATGGCCACTTGACCGTCAAGGTTGACGTCGGCATTAGCGTTTGTTGAACCATTGTTCTCGAGCAGGAGGTCAACAAGCTGGCTCACGTCAGGGATACCCACCTTGCCGTCACCATTCACGTCACCACGCAGGTAATCCTGAGCATTGGCTGTCAATAAAACAACAGCAACAATAATAAAACCCAAAAAGAGCTAAACTTTTTCATCATGTACTAGAAGTGATAGATTAATAATGCTTTGCGACCTGCAAAGATAGCAGATAAAAGCCAACTTACCAAATTCCGTAACTTCACACCAGTCTAGTTCATCAGCATTATCAACCGCCCAGTGGAGACAATACAAGTATAATAAAAACAAATTACAATGATGAAAAAATTGCTCGGCCTTTGGGCCGAGCAAAATAAGAACTATCCATTATTTCAAACTACTGCGAAACACGCACAGCACGCACACTGTGACCATAGTAGCGATAGTGGTATGTACCGTTCAAGTATGTGCTATACTCAGCCCAATTAAAGCCCACGTCGCAAGCGCTGAAGGCATTCGTCGAGATGCCGTTGCTCGTGTAGCACGAACGAGACCAATAGCTGCCATACGACCCCAATGCTTCGAGAGAATTATCGCTGCGATAACCCGCAGCAGGCAAGAACAATGAGTTCCCATTCGGGCCTTTAATACGATAACCGTTCACGCCGTTCATTTTCGTCCGGGTCCATAAACATTCATCATACAACTCTTTCTGCTGCTCAGTAGTAGGCATGCACCATGACGGGCCCCAGTTCACACAGGCGGCATCATCATCAGGATCAAGTTCAGTCTTATTATCAACGATGCCATAGCGGCTGCTTGTATTGTACTTTGTCAGCGAAAACATGCTGCCGTTGCACCACTGATAGGTACTCCAGTTGTACTCTTCCTTGGGAGAGGTTTCTCCCCAGGCAAAATAGTCACCATATTCCTCGGGATTATTGGCTCCAATGTTACAAGCAGCCCACAGTGTTCCGCTAGGCAAGCCCAGGTCAACCCATTCGTGATTGTCTGGAGGTGTCACAGGTTCATCGGGCCATGTGCCTTTCAACAAGTAGTCTATCAAACAAGATACATCGGTAATGTTCACAATGCCATTTTGGTCTACATCACCTCGCTGATATTCAACCCCAGCTGTGAATGAAGCCAGCATCAGCGACATAACTAACATAATTAAAGCTGTTTTTTTCATCATCTTAAATGTTTAGATTATTAATAATATTGTCTGTGACATGACAAGTCATCCTTGCATGTTCTATATAAAGTCTTTTGGCAGGCTCAATGACATATCATCATTTAAGGGCGGTCGACATTCCTCATCCTGTGCTGCAAATATATGGCCGTGAAATGTATTTGAAAAGCTTTTTTCGACAATAATCCATATCAACAGCAAAAAAAACGCAAAAGTGTAAAAAAAATAGACAGTAAGCACCTATTCTATGAACGGGAAAAAGTTTTCTACAGAGCCCATCCCTTTCCCTTCTCATGCACGTCTATGGAACAATGGATAAAAAATCCCTCACACTCAGCAAGTGAGCGTGAGGGATAGATTTTGGCTTTGTTAGAAAATTAATTAGGCCATTGCTTGGCCAGCAGGTAGTCAATCAGGGACGAAACGTCACCAATGGTAACAGCTTCGTCAAGGTTGCAATCGGCGTTGCCCATGTTGATACTGTTGGGATCCTTGGTCAGCAGGTAGTCGATCAGAGCCGAAACGTCACCGATGGTAACATCACCGCTATCATTCACGTCGCCACGCAGACCCTCGGGCTGAGGCTCAACATACGGCTCGGTTGAAAGAACATTGAGAACCAATGCACCGTTAACCTTGCAAATGATGCCATAGACATTGTGGTTGCCACTTGCGGGCCAGTTGATGCCACCCAAAACTTCGGTCCTACCAATGGTGGTGCCATCAGGCAGCGTGAATGAGCGGGGAGGCATTCCCGGTAAAAAGCCACCACCTATTGACTGATTCTCAACGTAAACATAGGCATTGAGCATGCTCTCATTGACATCGGCGGCAGCAGTGAGTTTTTGGGCTGCAGCCAACTCGGTATTGGTCTCACCGCTGGCGCTGAGGCCTTCTGCATTGGTGAACCTTACCCAACCGTCGTTAACGCTGGTCTTGGTGGCATTCCATCCCTGGTTCAGTACCTGACCATTCTCGAAGGAGCCCTGGACACCGGCAATCATACCGTAGCCGCTCTCGTCGCGCAGGAACATGTAAGTACCGATAGTAGCGGTAACAACAGCGTCGCCGTCGAAGGTGAACTCAGCAGCGTCCTCGAGTGCGTTAGCCTGTGACAAGAGAGTAATGCCATCATCTTGGCTGCCGCCGCCTTCATAGGTGAAAGTTGCCATGGGGAGGACTTGTTCTGCCTCATAGTAATATTCGGTACCCCAAGTATACTTGTATTGGGCGATACCAACGGCATAAGAGAATGATTGGCCAAAGAACTTAGTGGCCTTAAAAGAACCTACCTGAATGAGTTCGGTCTCAATCATGAGGTTGCCGCCATGATACTCAAAGGGGGTGTCAAAAACGATGACCCACTCGGCACTGCCTTGAACGGGATAACCATTGGCAACAACAGTGGCGTCGGTCACCAGCGTGGTGGAAGTGTAGCGATCCTGCTCAACCTCCTTGAGAGAAATCTGCAGGTTACCTGAACCCAGGGCTCCGAAGGCTTCGGTGGGATAGAACTTGAGCTCGGTGATGGTTCCACCATTCATGTCAGCGAGCATGTCGGCGGGATAGATCACCTGACTGATAGAGCCCAAGGCATCCATCTGAAAGCCATAAAACGGAGCGTACTGAGCCTCGCCAGTACCTTCGGCAACTGTCAAGATGTCGGCTTGAGCTGCGAAAGCCATAGCGGCCACAGCGATTAAAGTTAACAATTTCTTCATAATCTTAAAAAGTTTAGTTAATGATAAAAACATATATTAATGAAACACTAATAATCTTCTTGCAACTATTTCAAGTGAACTTGATTATCAACGGCAAAAGTAATCACAATTAATGAAATATGCAAGTATTATGAGATATAAGTCATTGTTCTACAAAAACTATTGGGAAAAGCGCCAAAACGTATGAGTTTCTTGCAATACTTGACTCCCGCTATCCTCAAACATGTTTGCCATTGCACTCAATTAATCGCAGATTTCTCGACAAAAAGCACTATATTTGCACCTATTATGACAAGAGAAGAATTGATATTCGACTGCCGTTATTATAATGGCGAGGACGAAGTGCCAGACTCGCTACCAGAAGGAAAGGCCATCTTTTGGGACTATGAACGTGTGTGGACAGGATGGGTACTGGAAGGATGTGACAGGCTACAAATAAACATCAATCATTATAGCAAAGTATATGACTTGCCGAATCTCCTTCACGAAAGCGACGGAACACCATTAGGATTAAAAGCTTTGCTGTTCAACCGTTATGAGCATTGGAACTGTTTTATGGGCGGTTCGATAGAAAAATATGCCCAAAGATTCAAAGAATGGTATTTTGATCAATATGTCGCAGGCACCAAAACCCATCGCCAACTGCTGGACCGGCAACAAGCAGACGACGCCCACACATGACCAGGGCAAGTCATTATCATTTTCCAAAAGAAAATTAGTTTTTTGAGAAAAATATCTAAATTTGCAACAACTATAATCTTGTTTATTATGAAGAAAGTATTGATGATTTTACTGATGGCATTGATGGTGAACCTCGTTACGATGGCTACCGACTTTAAAACATTTGAAAACGAGGTGTTTACAATCAGCTATCCTGCCGATTGGGAAGTGACTTATGAAAGCGATGATTGCATGAACGTGGCTACTGACGACGATGAAATCCGTTTCGATGTCACTTATAATGAGCGAGGCCCAATGAAAGATCAGCTGAAAATGGCCACTGACAATTGGGAGTACATGAAAACCAGCAACGGCCACCAGGTGGACCAGAAACTGATAAAAGACGACTATGCGCTCGTGCGGTCGATAGAGACCGATGAAGACGACGGTACGCAAACCGTAGTCGTCTGGTTCGTGATGATCACGCAGGAGCCGCAAGGTTTCTCTGGATCAATCCAGAGCCCTATGAATCGCGCCAACGAAGCTCTCGACATTCTGGTAGAAATGCTGGCGACCCTCTCCCAAAAATAACAAAAGGTTCAATTATATGATTCTCGCAGCAGACTGACCGACAGTCTGCTGCTTATTTCTCCTGTGGAGATTTGAAAAAGGGAATGACATGGAATAGCAGTTGATGCCGAAGGTTTTGACCGATAGGCCATCTTTTCAAGGCATTGGGCGATTGATCGTTCCATTCACTAAAAGACATCCATTTTTTTAGGGAAAACCATAGTTCAACTGGATAAGGTTTAGATAACCTGCTCTCTTTCGGCAATATCCAAACAAGTTTGAAATTGCGCTTATTTAACCGCAGGTTTGGGAAAATAATGTTACTTTTGCGGCAACAAACTAAAATGACCTCAAATGATTAAATTCTGCGTGCGATTAGTGCAACGTTGGTTGCCGGAACCGTTTATATTTGCTATACTGCTCACCTTCGTGGCTGCGTTGGTGGCGATGCCATTGTGTCACCAGACCCCTCTCGAAGTGGTTGAACACTGGGGCGGCGGCGTATGGAATTTATTGGCATTTGCCATGCAGATGGCACTGGTTCTTGTCTGTGGTTCGACCTTGGCTGCAGCACCGATTGTCAAACGAGCCATCGACGCAATGGCCCGTGTGCCCAAGAGTGCCCCCGCTGCTATAGCCCTTGTGACAGCCGTGTCGGCTTTATCCTGCTGGCTCAACTGGGGCTTTGGCCTTATCGTGGGCGTCATTTTCGCTAAGGCAATAGCACGTCAGCGCTCCGATGTCGACTATAGGCTTCTCATCGCATCAGCCTACAGTGGCTTCGTCGTGTGGCATGCCGGCATTTCAGGCTCCATTCCACTCACAATGGCAACACCTGGCGAGGCGCTTTCAATGGCAACCAATGGCGCGTTGACCGATCCTGTGCCATTGGCACAAACCATCTTTGACTGGCACAATCTGGTGACGGTGCTGATTGTAATTATCGGCATCACCGTCGCCAACACCTTGATGCACCCCAAACAAGGCATTCTCACCATCGACCCCGCGCTCCTGAAGGACGATGAGCATGTCGCGAACGTTGTCTCCTCCCCGACCAAGACACCGGCACAGCGACTCGAACAAAGCAAATTACTCTCGTGGCTCGTGGCGCTGATGATTGTGGCCTACCTCGTGATCCATCTCGCCGTGCGTGGTGCCGGCTTGGACCTTGGCGGAGTCATCATGATATTCCTCGCCTTGGGACTCATGCTGCATTCCACGCCTGTCGACTACGTGCGCGCCTTCGGAAAAGCAACCACCGGTGCTGCCGGCATCATCTTGCAGTTTCCGTTCTATGCCGGCATCATGGGCATCATTACAGGCATCGGTGTCAGCGGCATCAGCCTTGGCGGTGTCATGGCCGATGCATGCATCCGAATCAGCAATCCTATCACCTATCCGTTACTTACCTTCCTTTGTGCCGCAGTGCTCAACATGTTTGTGCCAAGCGGCGGCGGCCATTGGGCTGTGCAAGCTCCGGTGATGTTCACCGCCGGTGCCAACCTCGGTGTGGATCCAGGCTTGACAGGTATGGCCATTTCATGGGGCGACGCATGGACCAATCTCATACAACCATTCTGGGCCCTCCCGGCTCTCGCCATCGCTCGCCTTGACGCGAAGGATATCATGGGCTATTGCCTCATCGATCTTCTCGTCACCGGTGTCATCATCTGCGCCGGCCTCTTGATTTGGGCCATGTAGCGCAATTCGCCCGTCATGCGGGAGGGAGAATAAAACATACACGAACGATAAATATTGGGTGTGCCACTTCATTGTGACACACCCAATTGTTGGTAATGAATATGAGATTTCTGGATGTGGCTTACTTGAAAATCTTTTGGGCAAACATGGTCAAGTAGATGCGCCAATTGCGCCAGATGTGGCCGCCGTCGGTTTCCACATACTCATATTTGTAGCCCTTGGAATCCCAGTAGTTGCGCAGATCGACGGTACTCTGATACAGGAAGTCGGTTTTGCCCATGCCCATCCAGTAAAGTTTGGGCTTGCTGCCGAACAGCCGTGCCGATTGCTGTGCAAAGTCGGGATCGTTCTTGATCTGCTCGGCAAAGGGCTGGTTCCTGAAGCTATTGCCCAGGTGCAGACCGGCTGAGAACAGGCCATAGTAGTCAAACGTTGTCGGGTAGGCCAGACTGATGGCAAAAGTGTGCCCTCCGCCCATCGACAAGCCGCAGACGGCACGGCCATTGCGTTTCTTGATGGTGCGGTAATTGGCATCGACATAGTTCACAATATCCATGAAACTGGCAGGAATCGTAGCCACGGCAGGATCCTTGGGGCCTGTGCCGCTGTTCCCGAAGCCAGGGGTGTACATGCCCCATGACCATTCGCCAGGTGCGGCCTGGCAGTTGGGGTTGCCGTTGGGCATGACGACAATCATCGGTTTTGCCTTGCCCATGGCAATGAGGTTGTCAAGAATCTGTGCGGCGCGACCGAGTTCGCTCCAGGCATTCTCGTCACCGCCTGCTCCGTGCAAGAGATACAGCACGGGGTACTTGCCGCCCTTGTCATAACCTGGCGGGGTGTAGATGGTCATGCGCCGTTGCATCTTGAGCGTCGGGCTGTTGTACCACACCTTGGAAAGATTGCCGTGGGGCACCTCATTCACGCGGTATAGGTCACCCTTGTCACCCTTTTGTTCACTGACAATGAAAATGTTGGTAAACGATACAATATCTCGGTTCACATAGATGTTGGCCGGGTCTTTCACACCCGTCATGCCATCGATATTGAACGTGTAACTGTACAGCTCAGGGGCCAGCTTGTCGGTGGTGTAAGTCCATACGCCATCAGGCCCCTCGGTCAACGCAGCCACCCCGGGGGCATCAACCATGCCGCGACCAGGTATCTCGACGGTGCGCGTGGGCAAGAAGTCACCAGTCACCTCCACCTTGATGGCTTTGGGTGCAAAAAGATTGAAAGTCACTGTTCCGTCGGCGTTGACGACGGGAGACTGAACATTGGCACTATTAAAGAGTTTCTCCTGTGCCGTGGCGCTCATGCAGCACATGGCTGCTGCCAAAATGGAAATAAGGAAATACTTCATAATTGGTTATGTAAAAAAGTAGTGGGACCCGTTAGCGGGGTTAAAAAACAACTAAAGGTGTGCAAGAGTTTCAAAAATCACTGATTTTCAATAATTTACTTATTTAAAAAACATCAAATTCAAATCGCCCAATGCACAACGTTCACGCAAATTTCGCAAAAATCCTTCTAGCACGCAAGCATTATGACCAAGAATTTGTGAATGAAATGGGCAGCGTGACCAGATGTGGGTGGAGCCGATACCGCAATCAGCGACCGGCTTAACATCAGGCGGAACGTTTTTTCAATCACTTCAGCATCAATGTGTATATTAACGTGGATTGTGTACAGCCATGAACCTATCACTGCTTTTGGGACACTCGCACCGCACGGATGACGTGACCATAGTAGCGGCTGAAGTCTTCCGAGTCCCAATACTGCGAATCTAAATAGAGGCAGAAAGCACGGTCTGGGAGATATGAGTAAAGCGCGCGCGACCAATAGTTGCCGTAAGTACCCACGTACTCAAGTGAACTGCCATCGCGGTAGCCTGCGGCAGGCAAGAACATGGTGTTTCCGTTGGGCCCTGTAACCAAATGGCCATTCACCCCGTTTCTTCCGGTCCATTGCCAAGTACACGAATTGACGAGTTCGACGACCTGATCCAGCGACGGCATGCGCCACGATGCACCCCAATTCACGCAGGCAGCATCGTCCTCGGGTTCTAATTCCGTATTGTCATCAACAGGGCCAAAGTCGCTGCGTGTATTGTACTTTGAAATATACCGATACCCGTTTTCGTCAAAGTACCACCACTTGTAGTTCTCGTACGTATATTCATCCTTAGGAACCGTTTCACCCCAGGCGAAGTAGTCTCCATTCTCCTCTGGACAGCTTGCACCCACATTACACGTTGCCCACAGTGTGCCACTGGGCAAGCCCAAGTCAACCCACTCGTGATTGTCGGGAGGCGTCACAGGATCATCAGGCCAAGTACCTGTCAACAGATAATCGATAAGACAGGTAACATCTGATATGCTTACACTACCGTCCTGATTCACATCTCCTCGTTGATACTCCATGCCAGCAGTAAAGGAGGCCAACATCAACAATAATACAACTAATAATGAGCTAAACTTCTTCATATTGCATCTATATTAATTAGAATACTGACAACAAATTTAACTCAACTTTTGTGATTGATAGGTCCTTCGTGCCAACATTTCAACAAACTCCAAACTTTATCCTATAAACTCTGAGAATCAGAAGAAATAGCCGGAGACTTAGCGTAATAGGCTTAGCTGAACTAAAGGTTCGCATTAGCCCCGCAGGGAAAAAGCCGATGACGCTACTTGACGCCAAAAATTACATCAAAAGAACCGTCCCTATTTTGCTAATCGGTGGGTTATTTCATCTCGGCATCATACCAGCCCAGCGGCGAGGATATGATGGCGCCTGCAGGCCGGCCAGGCGAAACTGCCGATGGATGAATCATGACCTGTGTGTCGGGATGTCCTAAGGGACGTGCATAAACACCGGCATATTTGCCGTCAATGGCAATGCCCGAGCGGTTGAGGTAGAAGGCCTTTAACGCAGCACGAGCTATGTTGTTCAATGCATGAGGTTGCACGTCAAAGCGGGTCTTTTGGCCATTGACGCTGAGCTCATAGGTGCCGGGAGCGGTAATACCCGTGATTTCGACGATGGTGCGTTTCTTGTTCGACCACGGCGAGGTGTTGGTCCTCAAAGCCTTGGCTTTGCCCACACGTTTGCCGTCGGCCGTGTTTTTGATGGTCATCTTTTGGGCTTTAGAGCCCTCGATGACTGCGATTTTGGACTGTTGCGGATAAAATGCAACTTGATTGATTCGGATGCTTTCGCTCTGGGCTGTCAACGTGATGGCCGTCAAGGCCGCAATGGCGAATGTTAACAATTGTTTCATGATTCAGTAATATTTTGGTACAAATATATAATAATTATGTCATTGGCCGCGAGTGAGATACTAATATTTTCCCGAATGGGCTGCAAAATGAATGATTTTAGTGATGCTTTGCCATCGATGGCCAGGTAAAAGTGTATTTGTCAAATGAATTTAAAAATTCGGTTGTCATTTTTGATGCAAGCAAAAAAGCCAAACGGCTCATTACAAGTCATTTGGCTTTCCTCTTCGTGACACCAGTGGAATAATTTCTCAATTACTTATCTTTGAATAAGCGTCTTTGAACAGGCGCAGGATGGTGTTGACGAAGTTCTCCTCAGTGGGGTCTCCCTTAAGCCACCCGAAATTGAGGTGGGAAAAGCCATCGGGGTAATCACTGCCCGCCGATGCCTCACTGACTCCATTATTTCCTATTGCCATACCTCCCACGACATAAGGGTCGGCAACGCCAGATTCGCCAAAGAGATTGAAGGTCTTTTCCAGGGTGTAATAACGGCTCAGGCCGTTCTTCTTGTCCATAACGTAGGCAGCATACTTGCACAACGGTGAGCTACTTGGCTCTGGCATGTGAATGACATGAACCGTAATCGAATCATCAACTTGATGCGTGCTGATAGACAGCGAGTCCAGGTCGCACTCGTAATGGGTGAAAAAATGCGAAAAGCCCAACTGCAGTTTAAGCAGATCCAAGTCAATCATCTCTTGCTCGTCGATTGTGCCGTTAGCATACGCTGCCAGCCGTAGAGGCAAGATCCTGAATTGAAGCTCATAGGCGCTCAGTGTGTCACCCTTGTTGATGTTGGCTATGACTTCATCAATCTCTTGGATGGTACTTTCCTCTTGCCCTTGCTTCAGCTCTTCAAGGCAATAGATGGCTTTATCTTGGCTCTTCTGGGTGCCCCAGCCGTTGAGATAGCACATAGCCAGCACTTCAAGGGCATCAGGATAACTCTGTTCAGCAGATTGCTTGAGCAGGTCAAAACTCTTTTCCCAATTCCGCTCAACACAATCTCCTATCAAGTATTGTATGCCCAATTCGTGTTGGGATTGAGCGTCTCCACCGGCAGCGCCCTGCTCGTAGTAATAGATAGCCTTGGCCAAATCTCTTTCGGTTCCTTGCCCCAATTTGTATGCTTCTCCCAACATGCCCATGGCACTCACATTGCCTTTCTGGGCTGAACTCATAAACCAACGGAAGGCTTCATCATAGTCAGTCTCAACCCCATAGGCATATTTATAGCACATCCCCATCCACAACTCACCATAGCGGTTGCCCTTGTCGGCGGCATCACGGATGAGCGATACACCCTTCTCGGCGTCCAGTTCAACACCATCACCGAAGAGATAACATATCGCCAGATCAACCTGGCAATTAAGGTTGCCTGCCGCCATGGAGTCACGCAAGGCCTCAATCGATTGCGCTTGAACCGAAAGCGAACCAATGAGAAGGGCTACCAATAAAAGAAACTGTTTCATATCGTTAACTGTTAAATTGTTCAACAATGCGGATATACTTCGGTTGCAAAGTTACTGACAATTACCGAAAGCAACAAGTATTCGCACGACAGAAAATACAGGAAATAGGGACGGTTCTTTTGATGTATTTTTTACATTATATTTTTGTCCTAGGTTGATAATAAACTATAATCAACTGTTTGAAAAAAACACTGTCTATTTTTCTCGTGGAACTCATTCATTGCATGACTGATGGTAATACTTACGGGAGAACCAGTAGCTGTACTAGCAATTATAGAAATACAATTAGTATAATTCGCGAAATTAGCATTAGCCCCGCAGGGAGATAGCCGGGAAAACGAAAAAGCCAAACGGCTCATTACAAGTCATTTGGCTTTCTTTCTCGTGACCCCGGTGGGCTCTGATTCATATCACAGCATTACAGTAATTGACACGATAACCGCCTGATTCCCATTAATTTCTTATACTGGCACTATGCCATCGGGTGTCAACTTGTGCCATTAGCTGTCAATCTCGGTTGTCATTTTTGACAACCATATTTAGGGTGCTGTTTGACCCTCAAAATTACATCAAAAGAACCGTCCCTATTTTGCTGTTCTACTATAGGGCGAGACGCAAACCTATCGCGCTACTAGAATAATTAAAGCCGTTGGATAAAGCACGGTATGCACCATGGAAAGCTACAGTACAGTATTCTGGCTTATCGCTGTATGCACCACCGCGAATCACCCTCCACGTGCCTTCATAGGGGCCATACGGATAGCTTCCCCATAAATCCTCACACCATTCACACACATTTCCGCACATGTCATATAAGCCCAATTCATTCGGGGCTTTCAATGCAACACTATTTGTCCCAGCAAGGGATTCAGAGTCTTCAATTTCACTTATATTATTGACATAATTTGAATACCAATTATCAATATACCAAGCGACATCATCAATAGTATTGCTCCCAGCAAACCTATAACTGTGGCTCTTATTGCCGCCACGAGCAGCATACTCCCATTCTGCCTCAAAAGGTAAACGGAATTCTTTACCTGTCAATTCATTCAACCTAGAGATAAATTCCTTGCATTGACGCCAAGAAACATATTCTACAGGCCGTTGTAAATCCTCTGGAAAACCCTTCTTGCCTGAAAAACGACTGGGATTCTCACCCATCACCGCCTGCCACAAAGCCTGTGTCACCTCTGTCTGACCTATACTAAAATCCGCAACTGTTTCCAAATGAGGAGTTGGTTTATTAAAATAAGAAAAAGCTGAGTCTTCTTCTGCCGTTTCTCCCATCAAGAAAGTACCACCTTCCACTTTCACCATGGTGAATGAGACGCCATTAACTTTAAAAGTCTCGGTTTTGGGAAACTTTGGCTCATCGTCACTGCAAGAGATCATTAATGAGCAAAAGCACAATAGCAAAAAGATAAATCCTAAATGTTTGTTTTTCATTTTAATAGGTTATTTAATGGCAAAACTGTGAAGGGTTCTATTAATCCATTTTTAAGCAGCGTTGAGGCAAGAACCCACTTACCACCTCAATGAAGCCCACATTCTCGTCACAAAGTTATCACATTCGATGCAATCATCAGTTACTCCCCCCATTTTTAATATTTGTTTAACATTTGAGGACAAGTAATGATAATCTCGGTTGCCAATTTTGGTGCATAACGAAAAAGCCAAACGGCTCATTACAAGTCATTTGGCTTTCCTTTTGGTGACCCCGGTGGGACTCGAACCCACGACCCATTGATTAAGAGTCAATTGCTCTACCAACTGAGCTACGGAGTCATCGTTTGTTCAATTGCGACTGCAAAGGTACTGCTTTTTTTCGAACCACCAACAATTTTTGCGATTTTTTTGAAAAAAAAGTGCTTTTTTTGTGTCGAATGGCCCAAATCACCTATATTTGTGACTGTTAAAACCCAGTAAAAAACCATTTAGAAATGAAAAAACGATATGACTTTGACCGAGTGATTGACCGCCGCGGCACCAGCAGCGTGATGTTTGACATGTGCCAGGAGATGTTCGGGCGGGATGACGTGTTGCCTCTATGGGTAGCCGACATGGGCTTTGCTGTCTGTCCCGAAATCACCAAGGCACTGAGCGAACGTGTGACAGAGCACCCCATCTACGGCTACAGCGTACCGCTCGAAGGCTACTGGCAGTCAATCATCGACTGGCAGCGCGAGCGCAACAGCTTGGAATTCACGCAAGATGAGGCTTGTTTCATTGGCGGCATTGTCAACGGATTTGGGTTGGCACTGAACCATTTCACTCGTCCTGGCGATAAAGTCATTATTCAGGAGCCTGTTTATCATCCCTTCAGAATGCTCATCACAGGCAACAACCGCATGGTGGCGAACAACGCCCTCAAGCGCACAAGCGATGGCTTCTATGAGATGGACCTGGAAGGCCTGGAGCGCATCATGCAACAGGAACACCCGCGCATGATGGTGCTGTGCAACCCGCACAACCCCATTGGCATCGCTTGGCCCGCCGATGTGCAGCGCCAGGTGGCAGCACTGGCAAGGAAGTACGACGTGGTGGTCTTCAGTGACGAGATCCACGGCGATCTGGTACTCAATGGACACCGGCACACGTCATTCCTGACGGTGAGCGATGATGCACACGAGGTGGGAGTAGTAATGGGCGCCCCCAGCAAAACATTCAACATTGCCGGCATTGTCAGTTCTTGGTGCGTCATCAAGAATCCCAACCTGCGCAAGCCCTTCTTCAACTGGCTCACCACCAACAGCCAGAGTGCCCCCAATTTCCTGTCGATGACCGCCACACGAGCAGCCTACCTCCACGGCAGCGAATGGCTAGCCCAATGCCTCGACTACATCGAGGGGAATATCGAGCTGGTGGTGGACTATTGCCGCGAACACACCCCTGGCATCACAGCCATCAAGCCGCAAGCCTCGTTTCTGGTGTGGCTCGACTGCACCAAGCTGGGGCTGGAGCATGACGCTCTCATCGACCTGTTTGTCAACAAAGCACGCCTGGGACTCAACGACGGAGCAATGTTTGGCAAGGGCGGAAGCGGCTTCATGCGCCTCAACGTCGCCGTGCCCCGCAGCGTGCTGCAGCAGGGCATGGAACAACTGGCTGCCGCGGTTGCGGCCCTATAACGACAAATCTCGAAGGACGGCCCGATAAAAAAATCTGATTTTTGATAAAAAACGCACGGACTGTTGTGTGTGATATTTTTTGTTTCTAATTTTGTAGCACAATACTCAAATCAATTAATAACTAACAAACACAGAACAATGAAAGAATTAAAAGGAACCAAGACCGAAAAAAACCTGATGGAGGCCTTTGCCGGTGAATCACAGGCACGCAACAAGTACACCTACTTTGCTTCGAAGGCCAAGAAGGAAGGCTATGTGCAGATTGCAGCCATCTTTGAAGAGACAGCCAACCAAGAGAAGGAGCACGCCAAACTGTGGTTCAAGTACCTCGAGGGCGGTGCTGTAAAGGACACCATCTCCAACCTGGAAGCTGCCGCTGCAGGCGAGAACTTTGAGTGGACCGACATGTACAAACACATGGCCGAGGATGCCCGCGCCGAGGGTTTTGACGAGATTGCCGAAAAGATGGAAGGCGTTGCCGCCATCGAGAAACTCCACGAGGAGCGCTACCTCAAGCTATTGAACAACATCAAGGAGGATATCGTGTTCTCACGCGACGGCGACACCATCTGGCAGTGCACCAACTGCGGCCATGTGGTCATCGGCAAGAAAGCCCCTGAGATGTGCCCCGTGTGCAACCACCCGCAGGCCTACTTCCAAATCAAGGCCGAGAACTATTGATACAGTCCAACTGCTATCAGCAATACAATGCCGGCAAGAGTTTCGAGCTCTTGTCGGCATTGCTTCTTTATTTTTGGGAGACTAGAACATGAAGGCGGCGCTCACAGTCCAGCAATTGTCCTTACCCTCGACATGGTGTCCGTCATAATCCTGGCCGATGTATTTCATGGCCTTTTTCATGCCGATGCCATAACTTGCCGTCACGCGCAAGTGGTTGAACAGGTCCACGCCAGCGCCCACATCCCACGACATTCTGGTATTTGAACTCTCGTCCTGAATGCCCTTGCGGTCTTTGATAATCACACTCATGTTGGGGCCAGTAAACACACAGGGAGCCACAACCTTTTCCACTCCGGGAATTGCAAGACGATAGCGGACATGGACAGGGATATCGATGCAGTGGTTTTTGCTGCCATTGACGCTATTATCCATTTTAGCGTTCTTGTTTTGGCGATACAATGCCGATACCTCAAGTCCCAGGTTCACTTTGGGAATGTTCAAGTCTACCATCAGACCTCCAGTGTAGGCAGTGTGATTCCCCTTGTCAAGCAGGCTGTTTTTGTCCCTCAACTCAGTCGTCGTGATTCCACCCTTGACACCAAGGCGAACTTGGCCGGTTGCAGGTGATGTTGACACAACTGCCATTGCAGCTACAACAATAAAAACTCGTGCCATCTTGCCCCAGCGGGTTTGCATTGCGTTGATGACGGCTGCTACACTCTCGTTGAAAAAATTCTTGTTAGTCATAATTGTAAGTTTTTTAGTGATTAATAAAATTGTTTTTTTGTTCGATGATGCAAAGTTATAGCCGCCTAACCGCCCCCGCCAAACGTTTAAATCCTTATTGGATGTAATGCCGGGATTAATGTATGAAATACTCTTCTTTGGGATTTCATGAGGCTTTTTTTGAAAAAATGGCACAAGTGTTGCAGTTGTTTGCAAGGATATTTGTAAATTTGCCATTTAGAAAATTTAATTATTCACCTTTATAAAATAAAAAGACAATGAAAAAAGGATGTTTAGGACTGATTGTCCTGGCTGTTATCATTTTAGGTTTGTGGGCTGTGCCCAAGTATAACGGTTTAGTTAAGTCTCAAGAGAGTGTCGAGACCGCGTGGGGTAACGTGGAGAATGTGTATCAGCGCCGTGCTGACCTCATTCCCAACCTAGTAGAGACCGTTAAGGGATATGCCAAGCATGAGCAGGAGACCTTGGAAGGTGTCATTGAGGCTCGTGCCAATGCCACCAAGGTGACCATCGACCCCAAAAACATGACTCCCGAGGACCTGCAGAAGTATCAGGCTGCACAGGGCGACGTGACTAATGCGTTGAGCCGACTTATCGCTGTGAGCGAGAGCTATCCCGACCTGAAGGCTAACCAGAACTTCCTGGAGTTGCAGAACCAGCTCGAGGGCACTGAGAACCGCATTGCTGTTGAACGCAACAAGTTCAACGAGGTGGCCAAGGAGTACAACACCAAGCGCCGCACTTTCCCCACCAACATCATCGCCGGTATCTTCAACTTCGACGAAAAGCCTTACTTCAAGGCTCAGGAGGGTGCTGATGTAGCTCCCAAGGTGGACTTTGGCACCAGCGAGGGCAAGTAAACCATGGCACTGATCGATTTCATCCCCAGTGAGGGCCAGCGGCGCATTGCTGATGCAATCACCGATGCCGAGCGTCACACCACGGGCGAAATCTGCGTCCATGTGACACCTCGGTGCCGGGGCAATGTGATGAAGCGTGCTGTTCGCACGTTCGACCGCTTGCACCTGTACACCACCAAGCGACGCAACGCCGTGCTCATCTTCATTGCTTACGAGGATCGCAAATTCGCGATTTTGGGCGACACCGGCATTAACGAGGTGGTACCCGATGGTTTTTGGGACGGTGAAGTCGAGGAACTGGGACGCTACCTCACCGCAGGACGCCCCGTTGACGGCATCTGTGCGATAATCGCACGAATGGGTGAACGCTTGTCGCAGTATTTCCCTGGCGAACGAGATGACGAGAACGAGTTGAGCAACGAGGTCACCTTTGATGACTTCGATGATGACGAAGTAGAACACATTGACCACGATGATGACTATGGCAACATGGAATAAATCGATAGGACGCACTATCATGGCGCTGATGCTGTGCCTCACTGCGATGACAGTGATGGCACAGGTGCCTGCTCGTCCCGACCCTCCCCGTCTGGTCAATGACTTTGCCGGCATTCTCGGTGATTGCCAATGGCTCGAAGACTCGCTCGAGAAAATCGCCATGGAGACCAGCAACCAGATTTGCGTGGTGACCATGAACGACTTCGGTGGCTACGACAAAGCGTGGATGGCCTATAAAATCGGCGAGCAATGGGGCGTCGGCAAGAAAGGCAACAACAACGGCGTTGTCATTCTCATCAAGCCCAAGACCGCCGAGAGCAAGGGCGAAGCCTTTATTGCCCCAGGTTACGGCCTGGAAGGTGCCATCACCGATGCTACCAGCACCCGCATCGTCAACCTCGAGATGATTCCCCATTTCAAGGACAATGACTATCTGGGCGGCGTGTGGGCCGGTGCTCAAGTCGTGCGTGACCTCGCCATCGGCGAGTACAACGAGGAGGATTATGCACAGCAAGACGATGACGGAGCACTGTTCGCCCTGATCATGTTCATCATCATCTTTGCCTTCTTTATGTACCTCGCCCACAAGAGCAACCAGGGCAATAACGGAAACCGCAACAACGGTGACACCGGTACCTGGGGCGGTCCCATCATCTTCACCAGCGGCAACGACTGGGGTCGCGGCGGCTCATCATGGAGTGGCGGCGGCAGCTGGGGCGGCGGCGGTGGCTGGGGAGGCTTCGGCGGTGGCTCATTCGGCGGCGGTGGCGGCGGTGGCAGTTGGTAACACCATTGGCCCCCATGTCAGAACAAAAAAATTCAGGCAACCCGTCCCATCCGCGCGACGGGTTGCTTGCTTTTAGCGACGCTCATAGCCAAACCGATTTTTCTGCCAAAATGTCATATTTTAACATTCCTTGTGTGTCAGTTCACAAAAAACGTTGTACATTTGCACCCCGAAATCAAAAAGATAATGGAAGAAAACAAGATAGAACAAAACAAACCTGAAGAGCAAATGGCGCCTCAAGGAGAGCCCCAGCCCACAGCCATCAAGCCCGACATTCTGGACTATGACGACATCCGCAAGATGGTACCGTTCTTTGACGGCAAACCCAAACTGGTGAAGTGGCTCTTTCACCTGTTCGACATGGACGATGCCAACTGGATTCACGGCCACAATTGCCACACGCCGGGAGTCCCCTTCTGCACCGGTGTGCTAAAGGACCTGAATGCCACCATCACCTATCATAACGGTGAAGTGCTCGACAACCTTCCCGAGGGGGCATTTATCACGGTTTCCAACCACCCCTTTGGAGCCGTTGATGGTGTGATGATGATTCACATCATCGGCACACACAGGCCCGACTACAAGTTCATGGTCAACATGATGTTGAGCAAAATCGGCGGCATGATGCCCAATTTCATTACCGTCGATGCACTGGCCAGCGACGACCCCGCCAAGCGCGCCGTGTCGATGCAGGGCATCAGTGACACGATGAAACACGTCAAGGCCGGACACCCGATGGGATTCTTCCCGGCCGGTGCTGTGAGCAAGCTCAACAAGCACCTGCGCGTGGAGGACCGCGAGTGGCAACCCGTCATTATGCGTCTGATCCAAAAGCTCAAGGTACCCGTCATTCCCATCTATATACACGGCCACAACAGCTGGATATCTCTCGTGCTGGGCGCCATCAGCTGGAAACTGAGGACGCTGAGGTTGCCCTCCGAGATGTTCCGCCGCAAGAGCTACGATTTCCGCGTCAGCGTGCATGACCCCATCATGCCCGAAGAATACGCGCAGTACAAGACGCCCGAAGAACTGGGCAAATTCCTGAAAACTGAAACTTACAAAATGAAGAAATGGCAACAATAGACGACAACAACATCCAAGCCATCAAGAAACGCTTCAGAATTATCGGGGAATCACCTGCACTCATTGCAGCCATTCGCCGCGCAATGCTGGTGGCACCCATTGACCTGAGCGTCCTCATCATCGGTGAGAGCGGCTCGGGCAAAGAGTCGTTCCCGAAAATCATACACGAAAGCAGTCCCCGCAAGCACAAGAAATACATTGCCGTGAACTGCGGCGCCATCCCCGAAGGCACCATCGACAGCGAACTCTTCGGCCATGTCAAGGGCTCGTTTACCGGAGCCATCGCCGACCACAAGGGCTACTTTGAGGAAGCCGACGGCGGCGTCATCTTTCTCGACGAGGTGGCCGAGATGCCGTTGAGCACCCAGGCCCGCCTGCTGCGTGTGCTGGAAAACGGCGAATATCTGCGCGTGGGCGACAGCACTGTGCGCAAGACCAACATCCGCATTGTCGCCGCTACCAACAAGGATATGCTGCAGGCAGTCAAGGACGGCAAGTTCCGTGAAGACCTGTACTATCGCCTCTCGACGGTTCAGATTACCGTGCCGCCACTGCGCGACCGCGGCGACGATGTCATCCTGTTGTCGAGACTGTTCCTGCGCGACTTCATCGACAAGAACAGGACCAAAGAAGTCACCTTCACCGACGACGCCCAACGCCTGCTCAAGTCCTATCACTGGCCCGGCAACGTGCGTCAACTCAAGAGCGTGATCGAGCAGGTTGCTTTGTTCGAGAGTGGCAACACGGTAGATGCCGCCACCCTGAGCCAATATATGCCCAGTGGGCGCGAGACTGCACTGACGGTGCAGACTCAGCCAAACTTTGATTACAACGCCGAGCGCGAGCAACTCTTTACACTCATCCTGTCGATGCGTGCCGAGATTGAGTCCATCAAGAAACGTCTGGATGGCGCCGGACACACGTCACATGTGTCATCGACAGTGACCGAACTCAAGCGAGAGTCCAATCCGTTGTTCAACCTCAGCGACGGCAATAACGACGTTGACATGCCATCGCCCTACCGCAACATGCGCCACGAGCCACAGGATCTGGGGCGCGTTGATGAAGTTTCGGCGATGGATGTCGAGGGTGAAACCGTGAAAACCCTTGACGAGACCGAGCGCGAGACCATCGAAAATGCCTTGCGACGCAACAGTGGCCGCCGCAAGCAAACCGCTCAAGAATTGAACATCTCGGAGCGCACCCTGTACCGCAAAATCAAGCAATACAATCTGGAACGCAAGTGAAACGGTTTCTAGTCATATTAGCACTCACCGTCTCAGCCCTTGCTTGGCAGGCCTGCATCCCGCGCTACACGCTCAACGGGGCATCCATCGACTACAATGTCTATAAGACCATCTCCTTCGGTGAATTCCCGATTCGGGCTGCTTTGGTTTATCCGCCCCTGCAGTCCATGTTCGAGAACCGCATGACCGACATGATTGCCCAGCAGACACGCCTGCGAGTCATTGACGGCAACAACGCCGACCTGCGCATGGAGGGAGAAATCACCAATTACCAGCTCTCGCCCCAGGCTGTAGGCGAAGATGCCTATGCGAGCCAGACGCGACTGACCATCACTGTTCGAGTCAAGTACATCAACAACAAGAACCAGGCGTTGTCCAAGGATTTGTCCTTCAGTGCCTACCGCGATTTCTCGAGCAGTGAACTGCTGGTGGATGTGCAGGATGAGTTGTGCAATCAAATCAGCAAAGACTTGGCAGACCTCATCTTCAACGCCACCCTGGGAGACTGGTAATGACCTTATAGAGTGATATGGAATCAGCAACGAGTTGGATAGAGGACGTCAAACGCCTGGCTGCAGACAGTTCAGCCCAGGTGACTCGCGAGTGGATGGAGCAGGCCCAAGAAGCCGCCCCCTACTGCGTGTTGCCTACCTTGCTGTTCCTCAAGTCTAACGGCATCAAGGGCCATGAGGATTTGCTGGCAAAGCTGGCAATCAGCTTCCCTGACCGCTTTGCCTTGGCGCAAATGCTGGGCGAGGAAGCAAAAACGCTGGCCGACTTCTACCCTCAGGAGCAAGAGGCAGAATCGCCCGATACCATCACCACCATCGACCGTTTCCTCGACAACTACGGCAAAACAAGCCCCGGCGAAGTCGAAGCCATCAGCCGCGCCATCTTCAACCCGACACCCGACTATGCCGACGTCCTGGCAGCCCAGGAGAAGGAAGAAGGCGGCCTGCAACCGGCCGAAGGCGACTCTCAGGACGAACTCATCAACCAATTCATCGCCGAGCAAATGCACCAAGGCGAACAAGTGGCCCAAGTGCCCATCACGCCTCCTGTGGGTGAACAGGAAAAGGCCGAAATAGCCGATGAAACCATCGACAATCCCACCCAAAACGATGACTCGATGCTCAGCGAAAGTCTCGCTAAAATGTATATCGCAAGACACAAATATTCTCAGGCTCTTGAAATTATTAAGCGATTAAGTTTGAATTATCCAGAAAAAAGTATTTACTTTGCAGACCAAATTCGGTTTTTGACCAAATTGGTCTTAAATGAGACACTAAAAGACAAAAAATAAGAAAAAATGTACACTATTTTTGCAATTCTGATCGTGATCGCATCGATTCTGTTGATCGGTGTCATCCTTATTCAAAAATCCAAAGGTGGCGGCCTTGCTGCTAACGTGAATAATTACAACCAGTTCATGGGTGTTCGCAAGACCACCGATTTTGTTGAGAAGGCCACTTGGGGTCTGTCCATCTTCATTTGCGTGCTCAGCATTGCTTCGGCATTTGTTTCCGCTCCCAGCATTGTTAAAGGCGCTCCCCAAATCAAGAAGTTACCCACCAGCGAGACTCAGGCTCCCAACTTCGGCACCCAGGCCGAGGAGGCTCCTGCAGCTCAGGCCGCTGCTCCCGCCAAGGGTGAGGCTGCTGCTCCTGCCAAGGAAGCTCCCGCTGCCGAGACCAAGTAAGCACTGCATCACAAAACAAACTTATTAAAGGATGCGGTATGTCGTGTCCGCATCAAAGCGGAAAAAGACATACCGTATCTTTTTTTACACATCCATCAAACGATGAAAATGGTATTTCTATATTCAGCTCTTGTGGCTTTGATGGCCGCTTGCGGCAGTACTGGCACCTCGACTGCTACCGATTCATCAGCCGCCGACACTACCGCTGCGGCACCGATTCAACGCGCCCCATTTGATGGCCAAGGCGCCATGGAGCTCACCCGCCAGCAGTGCGAATTCGGGCCGCGCGTGCCTGGTACTGCAGCCCACAGCAAGTGTGCCGAGTGGCTCACGACGACCTTGCAGGCCGCATGCGACACCGTCATCGTGCAGACGGGTACCGTGCAGACCGCCACGGCTGGTTCTCTCGGCATCAAGAACATTATCGGAGTCATCAATCCTGATGCCTCCGAGCGCTTGTTGCTGCTCGCCCACTGGGACACCCGTCCCTGGGCCGACAACGACCCTGACGAGGCTAACCATAAAAAGCCCGTCATGGGAGCCAACGATGGCGCCAGTGGTGTGGGCGTGCTACTGCAGCTGGCCCGGCAGCTCAAGGCCGAGGGCACCACTCTGGGCGTGGACATTCTGCTGGTCGATGCCGAGGACATGGGCATCACCGACAATGAAGAGTCCTGGGGACTGGGCACCCAGTACTGGGTGAGTCACCCCCACGTCGAGGGCTACAGCCCCCTGTTCGGCATCCTGCTCGACATGGTGGGTGCCGCCGATGCCACCTTCTCGCGAGAGTATCACTCACAGTATTATGCCAACAGTTTTGTTGACCTGGTATGGAAAAACGCTGCAGGCAGCCACTTCATCAACGCCCAAGGCGGTGCCGTGACCGATGACCATGTCTTTGTCAACCAGGCAGGCATTCCCTGTATCGACATCATCGATATGCGCAGCAGCAGCGACACTGGTTTCTGCCCCGTGTGGCACACCGTCAACGACACCATGAGCGGCATCGACCCTGCCACCCTCGGCGAAGTGGGTCAGACCCTGCTCAACGTCATCGCCGCCCTACAGCAGTAACCCCACAATCGTGGACCGAGAGATTCAATCATGCGATATTTCCTGTTCACGTTTTTTATAATTCTCATCAATTGATTTAGGCATGAAGAAATCGGGAATACTGTTACCAGTGATTGCGCTGATATGCGTCACGATTATCGGCGGGGTAGCCCTTCGCATCCTGGTCTCCGAGTGGAATACCGAGAGCAGAACCCGCATCATCATGCTCATCGCGGTTGTGCTGCTGATGGCTCACGGATGGTACCGCGCCCTGGTGCACATCAGGCCGGGAACATCGGTGGACGAGGTGGATGAAGTCGAGGACGAGGTGGAACAGGCCCAGTCGGTAAAGGCGGTAATCGGCGCTTTCTTCAACCCGATGAAGATGAGATTCCGCACCTCACTCAGCATCTTCATCCTTGTTCTTGCCTACTTGTTTGCCACGCCCTTCATCTTCTGGGCACTGTTAATCCTGCTGATTGCACTCAAGGGCTACTTGCTCTACCAGTTGATCAGATACCACAAGGCTATCAAGGAATTAGCGCAACTCTCGGCCGAGCAAACTGCCGATGAGGTCGAATTTGATGAAGAGAAGGTGAGCCACTACATGGAATTGCTCAAGTCCTTTGCTCGTGACACCATCCATATCTCGTTTGCAAACAACTGTAACGCTCCATTGCCAGCCGGTTGCTCCAAATATGGCGGGCGGCCTGATGTGCCTGCTGATTTCCAGTGGCCACACGACAACAACGGCCGCCCCCTATCATTGCTGCTGCAAATCGATTGTGCTGCCCTCGCGCCCCTCGACCACGAGGGCATATTGCCCGCAAGCGGACACCTGTATTTCTTCTACGAACTCAGCCAGATGGATTGGGACGGCACTGAAAACGATGTCCGAGTCATCTATAACGACCTGCCTTCATCACAACTGCATCCCCTTGATTTCCCGGAGAATCTTGCCGATGAGTACCAGTTGAAGGAATGGCCCTTGCAATTCACCCATGGCTCAAGCATCCCGACGATCGAGGAACTGAGTCAATTGACGGATGAACCATTCAACGAGGAGGATGAGGATGAGCGCTATGAGGCATTTGACCGATTGTGGAAAGAATCCTTGATTGGAATCGGATCCATCGGCAGCATGCTCGGTTTCGCCTCTCTCATTCAAGGTCCTATCGTCGATGACCTGTCAAGTGAGGTACTCCTGCTGCAACTCGATTCCAATGGCGAGTATTGGCGGGAGGACGACGAGACACCGCACGACCTGCTATTTGGCGACGACGGCAGCATCTACTTCTACATCAAGCGTGAAGACCTGCGGGCAAGACGATTTGACAAAATTAAATTTGCCCTCCAGTGCTATTAACCCATTTGACAATCCAATCAACCAATAACCATAAACAATAAATTAACAATCTAACAATGAAGAAAGAAAGGATTTTACTCATGAGCGCATTGATTGCAGCGTCGGCCCTCACGACGCAGGCTCGCATCAACTACCCTGACACGCGTCGCGTGGACACGGTAGACACTTATTTCGGCAACAAGGTCGCTGACCCCTACCGCTGGCTCGAGGACGACCGCAGCGCCGAAACCGAGGCATGGGTCAACGCCCAGAACAAGGTCACGCAGAACTACCTGTCCAAAATCCCCTTCCGCAAGGACGTGAAGAAGCGCATCACCGAACTCGCCAACTACGAGAAGATGGGCGCACCCTTCAAAATCAAGGACAAGTTCTATTTCTTCAAGAACAACGGTCTGCAGAACCAGAGCGTGCTCTACGAGTACAGTGCCGACGGCAACCACAAGATGGTGCTCGACCCCAACACGCTGAGCGACGACGGAACCGTGGCCCTGCAGCAGCTCGATTTCTCTAACGACGGACGCTACCTTGCCTATGTCATCACCCGCAGCGGCAGCGACTGGAACGAAATCTTTGTGAAGGACCTCAAGGAGGACCGCGTGCTCGATGACCACATCGTGTGGGCCAAGTTCACCGATGCCCAGTGGCTCGGCGACGGCTTCTTCTATAGTGGCTATGACGCCCCCGAGGATGCCAAGTCGTCCAAGAACGAGTTCCAGAAGGTGTACTACCACAAGCTGGGCACTCCCCAAAGCCAGGACTACATCGAGTATCAGGACAAGAGCGAACCCCTCCATTTCCACCAGGTGAGCGTTACCGAGGACGAGCGCTACGTCATCCTCTGGAAGAGCGACGCCGAGGGCAACGACATCTACGTCAAGGACCTCAAGGACCGCAACCCCCACTATGTGCAGCTCATCGGCGGCATGAAGTATGAACGCGGCATCATCGGCATCGACAACGGCAAAATCTTTGTGATGACCAACGAGAATGCCCCCAAGGGCAAGATCGTCACCTACGACGCCGAGACTCTGTCTCCCGCCAGCTGCGCCGAGTTCATCCCCGAGCAGGAATCAGTATTGACGGGCGCTGCCATGGCCGACCACAAGTTCATCCTCACCTACGACAAGGACGCGTCGAGCCATCCCTACCTCTATGACCTGAATAGCCGCCTCATCCGCGAAATTCAGCTGCCCACCTACGGCTCGGTAGGCTTCTCCTGCAAGAAGAACGCCAAGGAGGTTTACTACAGCTTTGCCAGCTACACCTTCCCCGGTGCCATCTACAAGTATGACCTCGAGACGGGCAAGAGCGAACTCTTCTTCCAGCCCAAGGTCAACCTCAAGAGCGAGGACTATGTCACCGAGCAGGTCTTCTTCAACAGCAAGGACGGAACACGCATCCCCATGTTCCTCGTTTACAAGAAGGGCCTCAAGCGTGACGGCCAGCGTCCCACCTTCCTCTACGGCTACGGCGGCTTCAACGTCAGCCTCAACCCCGCCTTCACCTACACCCGCACCCTGTTCGCCATGATGGACTGCGGCGGCATCTGCGCCTATGTCAACCTGCGCGGCGGTGGCGAGTATGGCGAGGAGTGGCACCAGGCAGGCACCAAGATGAACAAGCAGAACGTCTTTGACGACTTCATCGCTGCCGCCGAGTGGCTCATCGACAACAACTACACCAACCCCAAGAAGCTTGCCTGCAACGGTGCCAGCAACGGCGGTCTGCTCGTCGGCGCTGTCGTTAACCAGCGTCCCGACCTGTTTGCCGCTGCCGTGCCCCAGGTGGGTGTAATGGACATGCTGCGCTACCACGAGTTCACCATCGGCTGGAACTGGGCCCCCGACTATGGCCGCAGCGACGACAGCCCCGAGATGTTCCGCTACCTGCGCGACTATTCGCCCCTGCACAATATCAAGAACGACGGCACCCCCTACCCTGCCATCCTGGTGACCACCGGTGACCACGACGACCGCGTCGTGCCCGCACACAGCTTCAAGTATGCCGCCGAGCTGCAGCACTGCAACACCGGCGACCAGCCCAAGCTCATCCGCATCGACAGCAAGGCAGGTCACGGCCACAGCAAGCCCATCAGCAAGATCATCGACGAGTACACCGACATCCAGGCATTCATCATGTACAACCTGGGCGTCAAGTACAAATACAAAAAGTAACCCCAATTTCCCGGTTACAACTCTCTCAACAAGGCGAGCCCCACAAGGCCCGCCTTGTTGTTTTTCCTGTCCCCTAAAAGACCTTAAAGCCATTAAAGGCCCTAAAGACCTTAAAGACCTTAGAAAAAATCACTACCTTTGCAGTCATGAACGGCGACAAAATCATCATCAAGGGGGCACGCGAGAACAACCTCAAGGAGGTCTCGCTCGAAATCCCCAAGCATCAAATCACGGTATTCACTGGCGTTTCGGGTTCAGGCAAGAGTTCCCTGGTGCTCGACACCATCGCGGCCAAGTCGCGCCGCGAGCTCAACGACACCTTCCCGTCGTTCGTCCAGCAGTACCTGCCCAAGTACGGCCGGCCCCATGTCGATGCCATCGAGAACCTCCCCATCGCCATCGTCATCGACCAGAAGAAGCCCGCCCAGAATTCTCGTTCCACCGTCGCCACCTACACCGACATCGCCGCCTTGCTGCGCCTGCTGTTCTCGCGCGTGGGCCAGCCCTTTGTCGGCTATGCCGAGTCGTTCAGCTTCAACCACCCCGAGGGCAGCTGTCCGCGCTGCTCGGGCCTGGGCGAAATCCGCGAATTGGACATCCACAAACTGGTGGACTTCGACAAGAGCCTCAACGACGAGGACACCATCCACTATATCGCCTTCGGCAAGGGCGGATGGCGCTGGATTCGCTACGCCCACAGCGGCCTGTTCGACCTCGACAAGAAAATCAAGGACTACAGCCCCGAGGAGCTCGACCTGTTCCTCAACAGCCCGCAGATCCGCCTCAAGAATCCCCCCGCCAACTGGCCCAAGAGCGCCAAGTATGAGGGCATCATCCCGCGCATGTACCGCAGCATCATCAACAGCGAGGAGGGACTGCTCCATGCCGCGGTGCTCAACCCCATGCTCAACATGGGCGTCTGCCCCGACTGCCATGGTACCCGCCTGAGTCCCCGCGTGCTCTCGTGCAAAATCGAGGGCATCAACATCGCCGACGCCTGTGCCATGTCCATCACACGCCTCAACGAGTGGGTCAAGGCACTCACTGCCCCCTTGGCGGTAGACCTCAAACAGGCCATCAGCGCCCGACTCACGGCACTCGAGGAAATCGGACTGGGCTACCTGAGCCTGGAACGCGCCGTGGGCACCCTGTCGGGCGGCGAGGCACAACGATGCAAAATCGCCAAATACATCAACTCATCGCTCGCCGACGTGCTCTACATCCTCGACGAGCCCAGCACAGGCCTGCACGACCACGACATCGAGAAGATGAAACACTCCGTTCGCCGCCTGCGTGATGCGGGCAACACCGTCCTGCTCGTCGAGCACCACCGCGAAATGATCGGCATCGCCGACCACATCGTCGATCTCGGCCCCGGACCGGGCAGCGAGGGCGGACGCATCATCTTCGAGGGCAACTACCAGCAGTTGCTCCACAGCGGCACCAGCACCGGCCAGATGCTTAGCCGCCATGGCGATTTCAAGGCCCAGCCGCGCGAGGTAAAACAAACCTTCGCCCTGCGCCACGCCACGCTCCACAACCTCAAGGACATCTCTATCGACCTGCCCATGGGCGCCTTTGTCGCCATCGCGGGTGTCGCCGGCTCGGGCAAGAGCTCGCTCATGGAGTGCTTCCGCCGCGAGCATGGCGACGTCGTCTATATCAGTCAAAAGAACATCGGCGTCAGCCTCCGCTCCACACCGGCCACCTATATGGACGTCGCCCCCGACATCCGCAAGCGTTTTGCCAAGGCGCACAAAATCAAGGAGCAGTATTTCACCTTTAACGGCAAGGGCGGCTGCCCCGTATGCGGCGGCAAGGGCGTGGTCATCGCCGAGATGGCCTTCATGGACAACATCGAGACCACCTGCGAGGCCTGCCACGGACTGCGCTACTCCCCCGAGGCCCTGCAATATACCCTCGACGGCAAAAACATCGCCCAGGTCATGGACCTCTCCGTCAGGCGCGCCAGCGAGTTCTTCAAGGGCACCAGCATCGAGGAGAAGCTGCAGCCCATGATGGCCGTCGGCCTCCACTACCTCCACCTCAACCAGGCACTGAGCACACTCTCGGGCGGAGAGCTGCAACGCCTCAAGATGGCCTCCTGCCTCAAGCAGTACACCCTGCCCCTTGATCAGGGCGGGCAGCGCGGCGTCTTCGTCATCGACGAGCCCACCGACGGCCTCCACCTCAAGGACGTGCGTCACCTCATCGACCTGTTCGAGCAGATGGTAGATATGGGTAACACCGTCTATGTCATCGAACACAACACCGACGTCATCAAGGCAGCCGACTACGTCATCGAACTCGGCCCCGGCGCCGGCGACCTCGGCGGAACAATCATCTACCAGGGCACCCCCCGCGACATGCTCACCGCCCCCGCCAGCGTCACCGCCCCCTACCTGTAATAAAACAACCCTTCTTTCAAACAACTGAATCGTTTATAATATCCATTAATACTATCCCCACTGGACGACCGCACCGTCCAGTATTACGAGTTGCCAACTCGTAAAAAAAAGCCGAACTCTCACTCCTTCATCAAACAACCGAATCGTCTGATTGTTCTGAGGGGCATCCGCGCCCTCCTCTCAACCAAAACAACTTTTCTTTTTAGTCGGCGAATATTACGAATTTATCGAATGACTACCAAGCCTTTTTTCTGAAGGCAAGGATATGCTAAATAATTATTTGTGCCAAATATCAACTGGATTTTGGCTACAATAAGAATCAAACTCCTTTTTTCTTGATTCAACCGATGCTTTATCTATTCTAAAGTAAGTGCACTTTTGGGCATCATTTAAAATAGCCTCCCTATTCGTTCCATATTTCTTAAATAATCGACAAATTCCAATTCCATCCCAATCATCATAAGTGTGATATTTGCATAAACAACAATGCTTTATGGACGAATCGTACTGAAAGGCCACGGCATATGCAATGCTGAAGAATCCTCCTTCGCCCATAAATTCGGGAACATATTCATTGTAAGGAATCGTAATTTCCAAAATTCCTCTTCGTTCATTCAACCTGCTACATTGGATTTTATCAACAAATCCTTTTTTAGATGAAAATAGAACAAATTTCTCAAACCTCCTTTCAAAGACCCTATTTGAGGATGTTTTTTCTTTAGGGTGGAAATTATACAATTTTGTTTTCTCTCCTAATCTGATTTGTTTTCCTATAATTTCGTCTAAATCATCTTCTGACTGAATTACGAATTCTATAATTTTAATCCCTGACTCCAATTTTTTTTCTTCACAAGGATGGGTCACGCATATTTCTATAAATAGAGGTTCATGTCTTTCATTTTTAGGATAACATAATATATCAGCGATATAGTTTTGCCGTTCTTTTTCAAATCGAATTTCTCGGTCACAATGCGAATAGTATCGTTTCAGGTTGAATGGTTCAGAATCAACAGTCTTTCTACAAAACTCATAATAATAACACTTGCATTTCGTTGATTCTTCACATTTTTCATCTCTTTGAAGTATTAAAGGTATATCATTAGAACGATTGAACCATTCCATAACCCGCTGTTCAGCAACTGTGTGAAGGTAGTGATTGTAATCACATTCAACCTTTTCATGTGCAAAGTGCCACGCTTTCTTAGTCCCACATTTGCATATCATCTTCTCACCACATTCAGGACAATGAAAAACTCCCCCTAATTCATGTGCCGTGTGTATTTCAATAAGCTCATTATTATCATTGAGCGCATATAGATATCTTACATGAGGCTTCTTCATCTAAGCTTTTGTTTTAAGGTGGTCATACAACTTGAGCTTCAATATCTCTCCATTCGAGAACTCAAATTGGAACTGATTACGATTGAAACGAGGGTTGTTTTTGTGGATAATACGATGATAGTTAGGGCTAATAATGATAATGTTTGTAGAATCATTATTCTGTGATTCTGTAAAGTATTCTATATGATGGGCTTCCACAACACTATCACCATATTCACTTCCAATCTTCTCACCTGAAATCTCATCTCTATAGTCGTAAAACTCTTTTAGCATACGAATTATGCTTCGGTCCATTTTACGATACTTGACAAGTAATTGTTTTTTTACTACTGATGCCGTTGAGTCTGTCATGAAAAACTTGTCATCATCACTAGCTTCATAGATTTCTTCAGGTATCGCACTCAATGTGGAAGCCAGTTGTTCATAGTCCTGATTGCTGCAACATTCAAAATAGATCATATTCAATGAATCCACAAGATACAATCTGATGTATTCATGTAATTCCTCAGGCACTGATACTCGCCCTCTTCTACCCAAAACTACTCGTTGATTGTATAGATAATCGTAAGTCTTATAAAACACCGACCTCAATTTCACAGCAAGTTGTGACTTTCTACTATATCTTATCTGAATCACATCATTATGACCGGGCCAATTTGTCTGCTCAAAATTCTGATTTCTAAGTGTCGCATCGTACTGTTGGCCATCGATATACACCTTTATATCCATCGAGTGTCCATGAGTAAGGATATTTTCATTCCAACTTTTCAACAAGGCACATACAGAAACTGGAATAGTCATTCCGTCATGAAGCAATGACCAATCCACTCTTTTACGCATGATAAAATTTCGTTCTAATTCCATCTCAGTCTTTTCTTTTATTGGTTATCAGCCTTAGTTACCAAAGGGATGTGCTCACCTTGGACAATCCTTCATGCAATGTTGCAACCTTATTGTAGTCTAAGAATTTAACACGGTTTTCAATAGAACTGAAGATTGATACATGCAACTTGTCTTCAAATTCTTTTTTACGGCTAATATTGGCCACTATATAAAAACCTGCTTGAAAATCCTGTAATTCATAGAACTTTGACAAAGAATTTTTTATGTCTGTTGTGTGTTCAACCTCATAGAAAGCAGATGGCATCATACGCTCATTGAACCAAATGACATCAACCGTGCGAGCTCGGTTTAATAATGTATCGTAGGTAAACTTTGGTATAACAGTTGTATCGGTCAGTTCACTCAATTTCTGACCAATAAAAAGGCGGTTTTTATCTTGCGCAGGAACATAAGTGGTCAGATGTTGGAATTTGCCGATTTCGACCAACAAACCTTGATAATAGCCATGGGTAAACAAATCTTCGCTTTGCTGATTACCGATTTTCAGTTCAAATAACTTGAGAACCTCTTCCCGGCATTCTTCTAACGCCCATAGTCCAGGTTGAATTCTAAAAAACTGACTGCTTTTTTGGACAATTCTCCTTACAGAAGCCTCAGGTGTTTTTGTTTTCCATGTTGAGAAATCGACAGTTGCATTTAACCGCCTAAATGTTGCGTAACCACCAAGACTACGCATAGTTTCAATCACTTGTTGTTCCTGTGTCATAATGGTCATTTCTTAAGATCACAAAGATATTGTTTTTTTCTCTAACAAACAATTTCTGGAATAATTTGAATATCACTTTTATTACCAGCGATCAAGCAGAAACGAGTTCGACCTGAAGAAATATATTCACTTGGTTAACAAGTGAACAATTTCTGAAAACTATTTGCAGATAAGCGTGAACACTGAACGACCGTTAGCAATATTGATTCATAAAGAGTTGTTCAACTTGATTCCAGTTGACCAAGTTGTTTTTAATAAACAGAGCGCGGATGCCCTCAGAACAATCAGACAATTCAATTGTTTGAAGACAGAGCACGGAAGCCAATATGTTCAATTAGTGTAATTCGTAGTTTAGAAAGATGAGTGCGGATGCCCCAGAATCAGTTGTTTTGTTTTAAGGTGGTGGTGATGAGATGGGCGGCGGTGGTGGTGCAGACGGTGGTGCCGAGGCGGGCGGCGAGGCGGTTGTAGCCGTCGAGCATGGAGGTGCGCTCGGGAGTGTCTTCCAAGAGTTTGGTTAGGTTGTCGTCGATGCTGTCGAGGGTGCAGAAGTGCATCAGCAGTTCGGGGATGACGGGTGCGTCGACGATGAGATTAGGCAGGGTGACGTATTTGCCTGACAACAGCCGGCGATAGAAGTTATAGGACCACTTGCTGCCGTTGAAACGGTAACAGGCGACCTGCGGGGTGCCGAGCAAAGCGGTTTCGAGGGTTGCTGTGCCCGAGGTAACCAATGCGGCACGGGCATGGTGGACGAGCAGATAGGTGGCGTCGCGCAGCACGGGTACGGCGCTGGCGCCCAGCACATCGCGGTAGAGGTCGTCACCGATGCTGGGAGCTGCGGCAATGACCGTCTGATACTCGGGGTGACGTGCTGCCGCCTGCAGCATCAGGGGCAGGTTGTCGCGGATTTCGCGCACACGGGATCCGGGCACCAGGGCGATGATGGGACGTTCAGTCAGGCCGTGTTGCTCACAGAAAGTCGCAAAATCGGGGAAATGCTTGCGGGCCTCATTCACCTCCTGCACGGTGGGATTGCCGACATAGGTGGCCTTGTAGCCTCGCTCGCTGTACCAGTCGGGCTCAAACGGCAGGATGCAGTACATGTGGTCCACATAGCGGCGGATATCCTTGACGCGCCACTCCTTCCACACCCACACCTTGGGCGAGATGAAGTAATGGACGGTAATGCCCAGGTTGTGGGCATACTTGGCAATCTTGAGGTTAAACGAAGGGTAATCGATCAGTATGACCGCTGACGGCTGCCACTCATCGATGGCGCGCCGTGCTGTGCCCAAGAAGCCGAGGATTTTGCCCAGGTGTTTCACCACATCGGCAAAGCCCATGTAGGCCATGTCGCGATAATGGATGATAGGCGGAACGCCGGCTTGAGCCTCCATGAGGTCACCGCCCAGGAAACGGAACTGGGCCTGCGGGTCCTGCTCGCGAATCGAAGCCATCAGGTGGGAGGCGTGCAGGTCGCCCGATGCCTCACCGGCTATGAGGAAATACTTCATTGGGCACGACGTTTTAAGGTGATGAAATCAAACTCGTAGGCGTTGCGGTGGTCGCTATTGTGGTGCTCGCGGTTCACCTCCTGCCACTCGTTCATGTCGAGCGCGGGAAAGAACACGTCGGCGCTCGCCCAACGGGCATGAATGCAGGTGAGATGCAGCACATCGACCAGGGGCAGGGCCTGCTCATAGATCTGTGCTCCGCCGATGACGAAGACAGTGTCGGTGTGGGCGACGGCTATGGCGTCGTCAAGGCTATGCGCCACGGTCACGCCTGGGTATTGCCAATCGGCATTGCGGGTGATGACGATGTTTTGACGTCCCGGCAAGGGGCGGCGCGGGAAGGAATCGAAGGTCTTGCGGCCCATCACGATGCTGTAGCCCATGGTCACCTCCTTGAAGTGGCGCATGTCGGCAGGCAAGTGGCACAACAGGCCGCCCTGGCGCCCGATGGCCCAGTCGCTGGCAACGGCAACGATGGCGTGAACTGATTTCATGTTTCTGGTTTTTAGTCCTTAGACTGAGACGATGCCCTTGATGGCAGGCCAGGGGTCATAGCCCTCGAGGGTGAAGTCTTCATACTTGTAGTCATCGATGCTCTTGACATCGGGGTTGAGCACCATGCGGGGCAACGGGCGGGGCTCACGGGAGAGCTGCTCGTTGATCTGGTCAAAATGATTGCGGTAGATATGGGCATCACCAAAGGTGTGGATGAACTCTCCGGGCTCCAAACCCGTCACATGTGCCACCATCATGAGCAGCAAGGCATAGGACGCGATGTTGAACGGCACGCCCAGGAACAGGTCGGCACTGCGCTGATAGAGCTGCAGGCTCAAGCGGCCCTGTGCCACATAGAACTGGAACAGCGAATGGCAGGGCGGCAACTTCATCGTGGGCACCTCGGCCACATTCCAAGCGCTCACAATGATGCGGCGGCTGTCGGGGGAATTCTTTATCTGGTCGATGACTTGGGCAATTTGGTCAATCGTGCCTCCGTTGCCGTCGGGCCAGGCACGCCACTGGCTGCCATAGACAGGCCCCAGGTCGCCGTTCTCATCGGCCCACTCGTTCCAGATGCGCACGCCGTGCTCCTGCAGCCAGCGCACATTGGTGTCGCCACGCAGGAACCACAACAGTTCATAGATGATGGACTTGAGGTGCACCTTCTTGGTCGTCAACAGCGGGAACCCGTCAGCGAGGTCACACCTCAACTGATAGCCGAAAACGCTGCGCGTGCCAGTGCCGGTGCGGTCTTCCTTGTCCACACCGTGTTCCATCACATGCTTGATAAGGTCAAGATATTGTTTCATCGGTAACAGATGAATTGGTTAACTAGGCCACAAAGATAGTAAAAGTTTTTAGGTTTCGGGCCTACACACCACATGAAATAACACAAGGCAAAGCGTTAAACACAATGAATGCGTTAACGCTTTGCTGCGGTAGCCCATAGCAGAATCGAACTGCTCTTTCAAGAATGAAAATCTTGCGTCCTAGCCGATAGACGAATGGGCCGTACCTGGCTGAACCACGGCACACGAATGCACCGCGCTCCTAATTTCTTAGGCCTGGTTCAGCTTGTTGATGTGAAGAGCGAGCTTTGACTTGAGGTTAGCGGCCTTGTTCTTCGAAATCACGTTCTTGCAGGCAAGCTTGTCAAGCATGGCGGTTACCTTGGGCATAGCCTCGGCGGCTTCCTTGGCGTCGGTCATCTTGCGAATGTTGCGCACTGCATTGCGCATGGTCTTGCTGTAATAACGGTTGCGAAGACGGCGTGTCTCGCTCTGACGAATTCTCTTAATTGCTGATTTATGGTTTGCCATAATTAAATATAAAACTTTGATATATAGTTATTAATAAGTAGCCCATAGCAGAATCGAACTGCTCTTTCAAGAATGAAAATCTTGCGTCCTAGCCGATAGACGAATGGGCCAAAGGGGATAATTTTTCGCAAAAGCGACTGCAAAATTAGAAACAATTTTTGAATTGGCAAAATTTAACTTGCGGAAATGCAGAAAAAGTTTAGAAAAAGCCATTTCAATGGTGGCAGAATGCCGAATAAACTGTAAATTAGCGGCATGTATGAGAAACTGAAGGGCATTGTTCTTAACACCATCCGCTACAGCGACAAGCACAACATCGTGCACATCTACACCGACGGTCACGGCTTGATGTCATTTGCCGTGCCGCTGGGCAAGACTGCAGCGGCACGCATGCGCAATGCGCTGCTCATGCCGCTGTCGCTGGTGGATCTGGAGGCGGGAATGAGGCAGGGGCGCGACCTGGCAATCCTGCGGGAGGTGCGGCGCAATTATCCGCTGGCACTCATCTACAGCGACCCCGTGAAGAATGCCATTGCCCTGTTCATCAGCGAGCTGCTCACCCATGTCATTCAGGAGCCCGAGGGCAATGAGCCCATGTTTCGCTACATCGAGCAATCGGTGCAACTGCTGGAACAGATGCCAGGCCAAGTTGCCAATTTCCACATCTGCTTCCTGTATCACTTGGGCAGCCATCTAGGCATCCAACCCAATGTGGAAAGTTACCGCCGAGGGTACTGGTTTGACATGACCGACGGCGTGTTTGTTTCCAGCACGACAGGTGGCCACCAGTCGCTGCCGCCTCAAGAGGCTCAGGTCATTCACCTGTTGTCGCGCATGACATTTGCCAACATGGGACACTTCAGGTTCTCGCGCGACGAGCGCAACCGCATGCTCGACGTGATCATCGGCTACTACCGGCTGCACAACGCATCCATCGGCACATTGCGGTCACCCGACATCCTCAAGCAACTGTTCACATGAAAAGATTGCACTTCACACATTATTATTTTTAATATATGGGCGATAATAACTAAATTTGCAACATCTATTGACTGAACCGATACATTTATGAGACGAATTTTTATTGTTTTCATCGTGGCGATGGTGGGATTCATGTCCGTCATGGCCGGAGTGCGCGATGACTTCAAAGCCAACCCGAAGCTGAGCGCCAACAATTACCAGGCCTATCCCGACAAGAATCTACCTGCCATTACACCTGCCCCAGAGGGCTATGAACCGTTTTTCATCAACCACTACGGCCGTCATGGCAGCCGCTGGCTCATACAAGAGTCAAACTACACGCGCCCGCTTAACATGTTAGAGATGGGCCATCGCAACGGTAAACTCACACGCCGCGGTGAAGAGGTGCTGCAGATCCTGCGCAAAGTTTACGAGGGGAGCAAGGGCCGCTTGGGCGAGCTGAGCGATATCGGCCACGAGCAACACCAAGGCATCGCACGGCGCATGTACCAGAACTTCCCGCAAGTGTTCAAGGACGGCGCTCCCGTGGTGGCACGCTCGACGGTGGTCATCCGCTGCATCCTGTCGATGCAAAACGAGGTGGACGTGCTCGCCTCGCTCAATCCGCGTCTGAACATCACCACCGACGCCAGCGAGGCCACAATGTATTACATGAACTATACCGACACAGTGGCCAGGGCGCTGCGCGCCGCAGTGAACCCCAAGCTCAAGGAATACCGCGAGAAATGGGTGAACCCCAAAAACCTGCTGAAAAAACTTTTCAATGACCAGCGTTGGGTCAAGGACAGCATCGACATGGCCGAGGCACGCTCGATGATGGTCAACCTGTTTGACGTGGTGGGCAACATGCAAAGCCACCACCAGTTCGAGAATGTGAACCTGTATGACCTGTTCAGTGCCGAGGACATCTACAGCGTGTGGCGCTACAACAACGCCTACTGGTACATCCACTCGGGCGAGACACCCTTGACACAGTGCCGTGTGGACTATATGGAAGCCAATCTGCTCAGGAACTTCATCGAGGACGCCGACCGCGCCACCACGACCGACAATCCCGTGCCAGGCGCCTCGCTGCGTTTTGGCCACGAGAGCGTGGTGCTGCCCCTGTGCTGCCTGATGGGACTGAACGGCGCCGACTACCGCACAACCGACCTTGAGACGCTGGATAAGTACTGGCAGACCTACAAGTTCTTCCCGATGGCCGCCAACCTGCAGTTCGTGTACTTCCGCAAGGCCGGCAGTGACGACGTGCTGATGTTGCCGCTGCTCAACGAGCATGAAGCCACCCTGCCCGTCGAGACCGATGTCGCCCCCTACTATCACTGGAGCGACGTACGCGACTACTTTATCGATAAACTTTCACGCCAACCTGTTGTAAGGTTTTAGACATTAGACGTTAGACATTAGACGTTAGATTTTAGATTTTAGACATTAGAATTGACAAATAAGATGAAACGCCTTACCATATATCTTATCGTGGCGCTGACTTGCATTACAGTATGCGCTACCACACCACGCAAACAGGTCATCAGCAACTTTGACCGCTCGGCGAGCAACCACTATGCCTACCCCTACGGTACCGACCTGAAAGTGCCGACACTCACCGCAGCGCCTACAGGTTATGAGCCATTCTACATCGACCACTACGGCCGTCATGGCAGCCGCTGGCTCACCAATGCCAAGTATTATGAGCGGCCCTGCAAGGAACTCGCCAAGGCCAAAGAAGCGGGCATGCTCAACCTGCAAGGCGAACTGCTGCGGCGACAACTGAGCATGGTGTACGAGACCTCTCGTTGCCGTGCCGGTGACCTGAGTGATGAGGGAGCCAAGCAGCATCAGGAAATAGCCCAACGCATGTTTGACAACTTTCCCGAAGTGTTTGCCGGCGATGCTCGTGTTGATGCCCGCTCGACGGTAATCATTCGCTGCATCCTATCGATGCAGAACGAGACAATGCGCCTGCGCTCACTCAACCCCAACCTGCGCATCACAACCGATGCCAGCTATCACGACATGTACTACATGGGCTGGGGCTATGGCGAGGACACGTTGGCCAACGACCTGCGCAAAAGCGTGGACCCCATTTCAAATGAGATGTATCGCAAACACCTGAACCCCGAACGATTCATCGCGCAACTGGTCAATGACACCGCTTGGGCCCGTGCCAATCTAGACTGCCGCCAACTGATGCGCGACGTGTTTGACATCGCCGGTTCGTTGCAGGGGCACCAGTTCTTTGATGAAATCAACCTGTACCACTACTTCAGCAACAGCGAGATTTTTGAGCTGTGGCGCCTGAAGAACATCTACTGGTACATCCACTGGGCCAACGCACCCCAGAATGGCAACCGCATGCCTTTCATCGAGCGCGCCCTGCTTCGCGACATGATTGAAAAGGCTGACGAAGCCATCGCCACCGGTGAACGCGGCGCATCGCTGCGCTTCGGGCACGAGACGTGCGTGCTGCCGCTAGCTTGCCTCATGGAGCTGGACGACGTGAACTACAGTTGTGATGATCTGGACATGCTGCACGAACACTGGCAGGACTACAACACCATTCCCAAGGCTTGCAACATCCAGATGGTATTCTACCGCCCTGTGAGCACCATTGGCAATCAGGCCGACGACATCCTTGTTAAAGTGTTGCTCAACGAGCACGAGGCCACATTACCCGCCACACCCGTCAATGGCCCTTATTACCGATGGACTGACCTCAAACGCTACTACGAGAAGAAACTCGATACCGTAATCGACTGGAGTGTGCAATAAGAAAAGTGCCGCAAGTGCGGCATTTTTCTCCTCAAATATCATTTCATACATTAATCCCACCCTTTTATCTAATAACGTCCAGAACATTTGGACAGGAGCGATACAGCACATTATCTTTGCAACACGAACAAAAAAATTATCAACCAAATAAAACCAATTAATTATGAAAAAGATTCTTATCGCACTCCTTCTTATCACAGGTGCACAAAGTCAAGCCAATGCCCAATTCTTCAAGAAACTGGGCAACGCCATCGACAAAGCGTCCAAAACCGTCGAAAATGTAGCCGATGCCATCTTGGGTGAGCCTAACAACAATAATTCCAACAACAAGGCCAGAAAGATTGGCAAAACCTATCAGATAGGAGAGACAAAGGTCACACAATATGGACAAAATGATTCAGGTTTCAAAATCACCAACCTGTCCTGCACCCGTGTGTATGGTTCAAAGAACGTGATCTTGAATTATCAGCTCTATAACAGTACCGAGTATTCCTATGACATCATTATGGGATTCCATGAGATAGCAGGCGATGGTACCTGCTTGCTGGTGGACCATGAGGGTACACAGTATCAGCACGGATGGACCGACCTGGGCGAAGGCGGAGAGATGTTTTCTCTCTATGACTGCCAGAAAAACGCCAAAATCCTGGATGACACAAAGTTGAACTGCAGGTTGCTGATAGCGAACGTGGCTTCTAAAGTGACTAGTTTCAAAAGAGCCGAATTGCCTATTGCCTACATCACCAAGAACCAGACCTGGCACGCTAATTGCACCTTCCGCCTGGATAACATCCCCATCACCTTGCTGCCTTCACTCAAGGCCGACGGCGTACATGGCGAGGGGAATGTGCTGCTGGGCGACAGCATCAAGGCCATTCCACAGTCGATTTATATGATGTACGACCAATACACCATTACCGATTATCCCGACAAGAACATCAAGATGTTCACCTTCTTCAAGAACGGAGAAACGATGTTTAAGGCTTTGTCCTATGACCAAGCAACCATTGCCCTGATCTTCATTGACACACCCAATGTACCCTTCAAGGTGGGTGACAGCTTCTACCGCATTTATCAGCACATCAAGGATGAGGACATCAAGTTCTGCACTAAACGGGACGACGGCAATCTGATTTTCAAGGATCAAATCATTGCCATGGTCGATGACCCCAAACAATATGGTGACATGATTAACCAGGTCCTTGTCGGCCAATTACCCAAAAAGTAACATATCGTGAAATTACTTTGATGATATTTTGTGAGGGGCGGTTATCGTCCCTCACATTATTGTTTTGAAGGGCACCGAAAAAGATGTTCAGGTGGTAGGTTTTGAATAAGGATAGGCGCATTTTATTTGCATATTACAATTTTTTGTGGTAATTTTGCAGTCCCAAAAACACATAATACTATTTATTGCAATGGAACCTGAAAAGAATGCTGAAATCATCACGAGAATCAAATACCTGATGAAAGAAATGGGTATGCGGCAAGTTCAATTCGCCGAACGCATCGGTGTTGACACATCTAACCTGTCGAAATATCTGAATGCGCACATGCCGCTTGGCGATTCATTTCTGAACCGCATTGTGGTAAATCTGGGAGTATCCAAGGAATGGCTGCTTGACGGTACCGACCTGCCGTTCGGCAAGGCCCCAGCACGCATCGAGATGGGCAATAACCTAAACAATGTGACGGCCGGCGCCACGCCGGTCTATGACGTGGATGCGACAGCCGGCATGGCTTCGGGGCGGAATGAACTGTTCGACAACAGCAACATCGTGGGCTGGGTGAACCTGCCCAACATGAATCCCAATTGCCGAATCGTGCGTGTGAGCGGTGACTCGATGGCGCCCGTCATCATGGACGGAGATTTCATCGCCGTGAGGGAGATGAGCAACCCCTCGCAGATTTACTGGGGGCAGATCTATGTAGTGCAACTGGACGACTTCAGGGTCGTGAAATATGTACGTCGACACACCGACCCCAACATGGTTGTCCTGCGCAGCGAGAACTCAAACTATGACGACATGGACGTACGCCGCACCGACATCCATGAAATGCTGCTGGTTCAGCACATTCTGCACATTAATTCGAGACTGTAACGGCATTATTCATCATCCATATAATCAACCGATGAACAACATCATTCACTATCATACCCTGCCCAACGGATTGCGGCTTGTCCACATCACCACCACAAGCCAGGTGGCATGGTGCGGCCTTGCAGTGAATGCCGGCAGCCGCGATGAGCAGGAAGGTCATTATGGACTGGCGCATTTTGTGGAGCACACCATCTTCAAGGGTACTACACACCGGCGCGCCTGGCACATTCTCAATCGCATGGAACGCGTGGGAGGCGAACTGAACGCATATACCACCAAAGAGGGCACTATGCTCTACTCGGTGTTTCCTCAGGAGCATCTGGCACGTGCAGTGGATCTGCTGGCCGACCTGGTGCAATGGTCGGTATTCCCTCAAGAGGAACTGGACCGTGAACGCGATGTGGTGCTCGAGGAAGCGGCCAGCTATCGCGACACGCCCAGCGATGCCGTGTATGACGACTTTGAGGACCTGCTGCTGGCAGGCAGCGAATTGGGGCATAACATCCTGGGACGTAAAGAGGACTTGGAACAACTCACCCGCGAGGACTGCATGCGATATCTCAAGACACTGTATGTGCCCAACAATATGGCCTTTTTCTCGGTGGGACCGGAACGGCCTGAACGGGTATTCTGCATAGCCGAGAAATGCCTTGGCGGCATGAGCCACGCCATGATGCCACGCCATCGCACCAGCCCACAAGCAGCACCCCCCTTCAAACGCGTTATCCAAATCGGCACCCATCAGGCACACACTATCGTGGGCGCACGGGTTCCTGACATGGGACATCCATTGCGTCACTCGTTGATGCTGCTCAACAACATCCTGGGCGGACCGGGGATGAACTCGCTGCTGAATGTGGAACTGCGCGAGCGGCGCGGATATGTTTATACCGTCGAGTCAACGCTGACGCTGCTGAGCGACTGCGGCTGGATGGAAATCTACCTGGGCTGTGACCCCGATGACGTCAAGTCAAGCCTGCGTGTGATAGAACGCATCACTCACCGCCTGAGCAACGAGCTGTTGCCCGAACGCCGCCTCGAAGCTTACAAGAAGCAGTATTGCGGCCAACTGCTGGTGGCAGCCGACAGTGTCGAGTTCCTGGCTATGCGAGCCGGACGCGGGCTGCTGTATCACGGCAGTGTCGCCACTGTCGAGGACACCATCGCCAGCATCCAAGCCGTCACTCCGCAGGACATTGCCCAAGCAGCCGCCTATCTTGAAACCGACAAACTGTCCTCACTCACATTCCAGTGATGATTATTTGCAAGTGTGGAGCAATTACTGTACTTTTGTAAGCTCAATCGCTAATAGCCTACAAACAGGACGATGAAGAAAATATCGATTCTAATTCCTTGTTACAACGAGGAGAAATCCTTACCGTTGTTGTATCCTGAGCTGGTCAAGCTCATGGACAGCAATCCCAACTATGAATGGGAACTGATGTTTGTGAATGACGGCAGCAAAGACCAGACGCTGGGACTGTTGCGACAGTTGCGTCAACAGGACAACAGGGTAAACTATGTGGACCTGTCACGCAACTTCGGCAAGGAAACAGCCATGCTGGCAGGGTTTGACCACGTCACTGGCGATTGCATGGTCATCATCGACGCCGACCTGCAGCATCCGCCCACGCTTATTCCCGAGATGATCAAGTGGTGGGAGCAGGGATATGACGACGTATATGCCAAGCGCAAATCACGCGGCAAGGAAAGCTGGCTGCGCAAACAGTTGTCACTGACATTCTACAAAATCCTGCAACGTTCCTCACGGTTTGACGTGCTGCAGAATGTGGGCGACTTCCGCCTGCTGGACCGCTGCTGCATCAACGCGTTGAAAAAGATGCGCGAAAGCGAACGTTATACCAAGGGCATGTACAGCTGGATCGGTTTCAAGAAAAAAGACGTTGAGTTTGTACAAGGTGACCGCGTTGCCGGTGAATCATCATGGCATTACAAGCAGCTGTTCTCGTTTGCCATTGACGGCATCACCTCTTTCACCACTACCCCATTGCGCATCTCCACGGTGATTGGGTTCATTGTGTCGCTGTTTGCATTCCTCTATATGATTGTTGTCTTTGTCAAGGCGCTCATTTGGGGCGACCCCGTACAGGGATATCCCACGCTTGTGATACTGATTCTGTTCCTGGGCGGCATCCAACTGCTGTCGCTGGGCATTATCGGCGAATACATCGGGCGAATCTATAACGAGACCAAAAACCGTCCCGATTATATCGTTAGGGAGTTCAACAACGAGAAAGTATAATTTGTCAACACGCTGAACCTGCCAGAGGGAATATCAAGAAACAAATGGCGAAGGCATTTCAGACCAAAAGCGAACCATCATCCATTTTATTGAGCTTCGATACCGAGGAGTTTGACCTGCCCCGTGAGCATGGTGTCGAAATCACCCTTGAAGAGGCCATGAAGGTCTCGATTGAGGGCACTAACCGCATTTTGGACATCCTGGGACGCAACCATGTGAAGGCCACCTTCTTCTGCACCGCCAACTTTGCCACCAATGCCCCGCAGGTGATGAGACGCATCCTTGATGAAGGGCATGAAGTCGCCAGCCATGGCGTTGACCACTGGCAACCCAAAGAAACAGACACCGCTAAATCGAAGGAAATCCTTGAGCAATTGTGCAATTGCCCAATAAAAGGGTATCGCGAACCTCGCATGCTCCCCGTCAACGACCAGGAGATAGAACGTTCGGGTTACCTGTACAACTCATCATTGCATCCCGCCTTTATTCCTGGCCGGTACATGCACCTAACCATGCCGCGCACCCCCTTCTTTAAGGGCAAGGTTCTTCAAATTCCAGCATCGGTATTTCCCGGCATCAGGTTGCCGTTGTTTTGGCTGGCTTGTCACCACTATCCTCAAGGGCTATACCGCAAGTTGTGCACCTGGACCATGCGTCATGACGGGCTGTTCGTCATTTATTTCCATCCCTGGGAATTCATCTCATTGGGAGAACACCCCGAATGGAACATCCCCTATATCATCAAGCACAATTCCGGAGAAGAGATGGAGCGTCGTCTGGAAAGACTTATCCAATCATTCAAAGAACAGCAGGCAAACTTTGTAACTTATGCCCAATATGCCCAACGCGAATGGGGCATCTGAGCGTGTTTTGCCACACTTGATGGGACCGTTGCGCCCGCTAATGTTTCGTTTTTTGGCAAAAAATTTGCAGGGTAAAGGCAAATGCACTACTTTCGTGACCAATAAAACAACAATTCAAACATAAAACAATAAAAACGCAAGACTATGAACGACGTGAAATTCTATCTCGACGCAGCCGAGAAAAAGATGCAGGAATCTGTGAATTTCCTCGATGACACGCTGGCACACATCCGTGCCGGTAAAGCCAACGTGAAAATTCTGGACGGTATCCGTGTGAACTACTATGGCAGCCCAGTGCCCATCGACAATGTGGCTAACGTGAGCACTCCTGACCAGCGCACCATCGCCATCATGCCCTGGGAACGCAACATGATCGGGACTATTGAGAAGGCCATTATTGACAGCAACGTGGGTATCATGCCCGTCAACAATGGTGAGGTCATCAGGCTGAACATCCCTCCCTTGACCGAGGAACGCCGCAAACTGCTCGTTAAGGACTCCAAAGCCGAGAGCGAGAAGGCCCGTGTGGGAATCCGCAATGCCCGTCGCGAAGCCATCGAAGGTCTGAAGAAGGCCGTTAAGGACGGCATGAGCGAAGACATCTCGAAGGACGGCGAGGAGCAAGTGCAGAAGCTTCATGACAAATACATGAAGAAAATCGACGAGATTTTTGCCGCCAAGGAGAAAGAGATTCTCACTGTGTAACCTCTTCTTCGGGGACATTCACACACGGCAATAGCCGTTTTCATACAATGTTGCGGCATGGGAGCATGACCGCAACATTTTAATTTATCCAGAAAAATATATATCATCAAGATGAAACACTTTTCCTTCATGGATTCAAAAAACGGGAACAGGTGGCATGATATCGCCTACTGGTCCATCATCGCAGTGGCTTGCCTGGTATTCTATGTCATGAACGTGCTCACGACATTCAAGGAAGATGATTTGGCGATGACACTGATTGAGGGAGAATGGACACCCGTTCGCTCGCTGGCCGATTTCTTCAGGTCACATTACTGCCATTACATGACCGTTAACGGGCGTTCGTCGGACATCGTGGCCGAGTTAAGTTGCTGGTTGTTGGGGAAGCCCGTTTTCAACATTCTCAACACATTGATGTTCGGGCTGTTGCTCCACCTTCTCAGCCTGTTGAGTGCCCAACGGCGTTCCATCATGGTGGTATCGATGTTCCTGGCATTTGTGGGCTGTTTTTTTCCAGTGCCTGGCGAGACCATGCTTTGGTTGTCGGGCAGCTGCAACTATATGTGGGCCATCACCCTCTCGTTGCTGTTTGTATATCTCTTGCAACGGCATCATCAAAACGGAGCGATCGGATGGGGCAAAACACTGCTGCTGGTGTTGTTCTCGATTGTGGCGGGCAGCTTCAACGAGGCGACCACGTTCGGCTTCTTGGCAGGATTGTGCCTCTACTATCTCTTCAACCGCAAGCAGCTGAACCGTACTGTCATGCTGATGCTCGCAGGGTATGCCATCGGTGTGATGATTATCGCCTGTTCCCCGGCTGCATGGAGTCGTGCTACCAGTGGTGACATTGTGACGAACCTGGGAATCAAGGAGCTGCTATCGAGTCGCTGGTTCATCTTCCATGAGAAGATTTGGCGCTTCTACACTCCTGTGGCCGCAATAGCCATTGGCGTCGTGGCTATGCTCTGGAAAGGCATTAAACCTGTTATTCGATGCCCATGGACCTTTATCCTGCTGTGTATCTTCATTGTCATGTTTGCACTGGGACTTGTCAACGAGCGCGCTTACACCTCGCTGGCTACTGTGGGCTTCATTATTGTAGCAATCGCAGTATTCTACCTGCTCAGGCGCTGGCAATGGGCCAGACTGGGTGTCACCGTCATTTCACTGGCATTATTCGGCTACACAGGCTACTATGCCCTCCGTGCACTTCAGGCCTATAAGGCTTATGATGACCAGGTGGTGAAGGAAATCAAGGAATCGCCCAGCCAAGCGGTACTGAAAGAACGCAAGTTTGATATCTACACCCGCTTTGCCAAGTCGATGAAGTATATGTCTACCGACTTCTTTGAGCGCGAACTGGTTTATCGCAGCTACTACGGCAAGGACAATGTGCAGTTTGTCAGCGACTCGGTATATGAGCGTTTCCATTCCGGACGCTTGCTCGACGGGGCAACTGTGCTGCCGCTGAAATGCGACCATCCCGAAATTGCCGATACTGTTTTGTGCTTCCCCGGTCAGGACTATATGGCCATTATCATCAAGGGCGACACCTTGCCTCCCACCTATCAAGGAGCAAAATACTACTATTATGAGACCAATGGAGACCTCGATCAGGAAGAGCAGGAACGACGCCGCAATTACGGAATCTCGGCAGATTTCACGCCCCAAGGCTATTACCCCCTCTACTATCAGGGCAAGCAGCTACTGATATGCCCGCTACCGACTGATGATGTATCGAGCATTGTCATCTCGTTTAAGGGAGATGTGTCGGACGGTGAGATGACTCTAAAACGATAAATCTATTACTCCTGTCACAGCTACAGGTCAAAGACCTTGAAAAATGAGTAGAGACTCATATCACCAACCAGCTTTGTCCGTTCGCCGTTATCATGATGCGGCCTATTGGGCATTGATGATTGCGGCATGTGCCGTCTTCCTAGTCATGAATGTGCTTACCACAATCAAGGAGGACGATATGGCCTACTCGCTCATCGAAGGGGTATGGGCTCCCGTTCACACTCTGCTTGACGTGCTGAGGTCACACGCCAACCATTTTGCCGATGCCAACGGCCGAACCGCCAATCTGGTGGCGGCCCTTTTTTGCGGACTGCTGGGCAAAACGGTTTTCAACATCTGCAATACCATCGTCTTTGGACTCATGGGGCACTTGCTGAGCCTTTTGACTGCCGGTCGGCGTTCGCTACTGGTATTGTCGATGTTTGTGGCCATGGTGGGGACATGCTATCCCATCCCAGGCGAGACGATGCTGTGGCTTGACGGCAGCTGCAACTACATGTGGGCCATCACGCTGTCACTAGCTATGGTCTATTATCTGCAGCAGCCTCACTCCGGCAGGCCAGGCTGGATGAAGTGCGTCTTGCTGTTGATTGCCGGTATTGTGGCAGGCAGTTTCAATGAGGCGACCACGTTTGGTTTCTTTGCTGGAATGTGTTTGTACTATGTGTTCAATGCCAAACGGTTTAACCGCACCGCAGCCATCCTCATGGCAGGGTATTTCATCGGTATTCTGATTATTGTAGCCTCGCCAGGAGCATGGCACCGGGCTGCCGATGGCGGCATTGCCGTTAACCTGGACTTTGGCGAACTAATATCAAGCCGATGGTACATCTTCCATGAGAAGATGTGGCGCTTCTATTTCCCGATTGGTGCTTTAGCTGTTGGAATTGTGGCATTGCTGCTGCAACACGGCAATCAGGTTCGGCAGAGTGTATGGACTTATGTTCTCCTGTGTCTGGCCTTGACAATGTTCGCCTTAGGCATTGTCCAGGAGCGCGCCTATGCCGCACTTGCCACCGTTGCTTTCATCATCGTGGCAATCGCTGCCGACAGAGTTCTTGCACACTGGCAATGGCTGCGTTTGGTCGCCATCGTCTGTTGCCTTGCTGTTACCGCCTTCACTTGGGCAAGGGGCATCAGGGCATTGAACAATTACAGGGAATATGACCGTCAGACGGTGAACGAAATCATCAGTTCGCCACAGCAAGCGGTGTTGCTCGAGCGGCAATATGGTGATTACAGCCGTTTCATCAAGCCCATGAACTACTCATCTACCGACTTTTTTGCCCATGAAATCATTTACAGGGCATACTTTAACAGAGAGAATGTTCAATTTGTCAGTGACTCGGTCTACACGCGCTACCATGAGGGGCGGCTGCTTGAAGGTGCCATATCACATGATGTTGAGAGTGATTGCCCAATAATTGTCGGGCAAGCCTATCTATTTTCCAATCAAGATTACATGGCATTGGAGCTCAAATCCGACACCCTGCCATGTACTTTCCAGACAGCAAGATTCTATCAATCATCCAGGGCGTGGGAGAATGATTCTATCGAGCGTGAACGCCGGCACCACTATGGCATCAACATTGACTATGAGCCCTCAGGTTTCTATCCGATTGAATACAATGGGAAATGTCTGCTCATTTTCAATCGGCCGGACTCTACAGTTACCCACATCACGTTCCCCATCGACATGAAGTCCAGCCCTGCCGAAGTTACCATTAGACTAAAGTAATGAGGAGCCCTTGTTAAGGTTGCTTTTTCAACCGATAGACGTAAATGCAGCCGGTGCTGTCGGTTTTTGTAAAAACGGTTTCATGAGATGAGATAGAGGATACCGTGAAATCGTTGTGGTCTTCCAAGCCAGGCATGATAATATAGAATGCCGATTCATCGGGGAAACTGACAGTCATCTTACTGCCATCCTCGCTTTCCTGCCAAGTGCCGAAACTCTCGACAAGATTTTCATGGCCATAGACCTGTGATACCCTGAAGACCTTGTTCTGGAACTGGAAGAAGTAGTCGCCCTCAACGTTGACAGGCGTGCCGTCGGCGGTAATCTGCTCAATATGCCAGGTGCCGAACCAGATGCCGATGTCACCGTGGTTGCGGGTACAGGCGCTTAATAGCAGCACTGCGATAACCGACAATATATATATTGTTGTCTTTTTCATCGTTTCTTGAAGTTAAAAGCGCCACTGTAGGTAATTCCCAACAGGCCGCCCCAGTTGTTGCCGTAGAGGTTGCCGTGGTCCATGGCCACTGTGGCATTGAATTCCCATCCCATGAACTTATAAACCAGGTGATACTGAATATCGACAGCCATCGAGAAGTCATCGACGCTGCCCACTCGTGGCAACAAGGGTGTTCCCCAAGCCTTGCGGTAAGAGGCCTTCAGTCGGTAAGACCAGTCCTCATGCAACCATCCTTGGATGGCAGCATGGAAACCGCGCAGCACGTTGTCGCGGTAACGCATATAGCCGTCTTGGTTATAGAGCGGCGACTTGACAAAGGGTGAGCCGATAGACATGCCTCGGCTCTGGTAGCCGTTGTAGATGTAGTTGTTGTAGTAATCGTCGGCACCCGAGGAGTGACTGGTGATGGGCGTGCCGGGGCGGTCGTTAGGGGTCCAGTGGATGGGACCGCTCTGGTTGGTGAAATCGATATACTCGATGACAGCGCCATCAATCAAGCTATGAGCACCCATGCTGCGGTATTCCAGTCCCCACAGGCCGTCAAAGCCGTTCATCTTGCCGATGCCCGAGCCGTCTTCCCACAGCCACTGGGTGTAGGCCCGCAACTGCTTGCCGTGGTTCAAGTTGCCCTCGAGCGCAAGGTCCCAAGTGCCTAGGTGGTTGCCCTCGACAAAGGAGTCGCCCGCACTGTTGCCGCCGCTGCCCGCGATAAAGGTGCGGAAGAAGGCCTTGGCGTCAGCATCCATCTTGACCGTGCGCGTCACTTGGCCGTTCTCGTAATAGTCAGCTGTGCCGCCGAACTGGCAGGCCGACTGGGCTCCGATGGTGAAGACAACGGGCTGATCGGGGTTGGTGCGGAAGTGCAGGCTCTTGAAATGCAGCCACTTGTCCGTGGTGATAAAGTGGTTATAGTAGTTGTAATGATTTTCTAACCACTTGTCATCCAGCTCGCGGAAGTAGCCGAACTCACCCTTAATCTGCACCCAACCCTTGGTGAACGGTATGTTCTGGAAATCGATGAAACCGGCACGCAAGCCCACAGGCGGACGGGCATTGTTGCTCCACACGAGGTCGCCGCTACTCAACCGGCCGTTGACTAGAGGCGAAGACTTATACGCTTGTCCTGCCACGGCAAAGATGCTGCGGTATTTGGCCTCGACGTAGGCTTGTTGAATCCATGCCCGTGCAGGATGTTGCTTCTGGACCTCGAATTGGCCATCGCCCTTGTAGCGCTGATAGCCAGCACTGGATGCGTAGCCGCCCCAGGCTTCAAGTCCTGCCCCCCAAGCAAAACGCTTAGATGGGTCAGTGCCATGAACCAGACTGACATTCAGCAGGGCAGAATATTGCTGGGTGATGTTGCCGCCGTTGTTGGAGGAGATGTAGTAAGGAGCCAGCTCGCTGTTACCGGCATTAGCAATCATGCCTACCGAGTAGAAAGTCCTTGAAATACGGGTCTCAACAGGGTCGAATGTGGTATATTTAGTACTATCGGACTGAACACTGTCCACGGGAACCTGCCCCACCACACCCAAGGTAGCGGTGAGCATGATGATTAACAATATTGCGTTTCTTATCATGATGTATCGGGGTGTTACCGTTCGATGTTTGCCAGATAGGAGTCGATATGGCGGCGTTTCTTCTCGTCGGCAATCTCGTCGAGATTGATGAGGATGCCGGTCTCCTCCACATTTCCGAACTCGCGGTTGATGGCCGTGCCCAGTAGCAGCATCTTGGGCGACAGGCCCATGTAGGCGTTGACCAGCGGCGGGATGTTGATGCCGTGATTGCGGATGAAGGTGTTCAGCCGCTTGTAGTCCTCGCGGAAGTCGTTGCCCACAAAGTGCGCCATCAGTTCGGGATCATCGTTGCGGGTGTCGGGCAGCGGGTCGATGGGTACTACCAGGCCTTCCTTGTCCTTGAAGTAGAGGTTGAGGAAGCACAACAGCATGTCGCGACAGTCGCGCACGTAGCTGGGATACATCGTCATCTTACCGAACATGTATTCGACTTTAGGATAGATGATGGTCAACGCGCCCAGACCGTCCCACAGGTTGTCGAGTGCGAACAGCGCACGAGCCCCGGCGCTGGTGGCCTGGTACTCGGGACGCACAAACGAGCGGCCCAACTCAATGGTCACGGGCAGTATCTCATTTAGGAACCTGTCGCTGAAGTTGAACAAGTGTCCGGTAGCGATGCGCGGTACACCGTTCTCGACTCTCACGTCCCAGCCGCAGATGAAACGGTAGGCTCCGATGATTTCATGTTTCTCGGGGTTCCATACCAGCAGTTGCTGGCACGGCGGGTCCATCAAGTCAAATTCATCAATGTCACAAGCTTTGCCTGTACCACCACCGGCGGCACGGAATGTAATCTCACGCAGCCGTCCTAACTCTTGCATGGTGTTGGGGGCATTGTGTGCAGTAACCACATAGATGTCGTTGTCGGCCTTATTGGTGTGGCGCAACAGGTGTTCGGGCGTTAGTTCCTGCTCGATGAGTTCTACGGGGATAGGATTGATAATCGGTTCCATAGGGGGGGCGGATTTCAAGTGGTTAAGGCCTCTGGGCCATGTTAATGACGGTTTCACGCAGGCGGGCAGCTTCTTTCTTGGGCGCACGGGCATCAAGTGATGTCCACGGAATCGGGTTTCCGACAATCACCCTCAAATTTGCTCCGTTCTGCTTGAGCATCTCCTTGGGCAAGAAAATGAGTTCAATGTTGAATTTGATGCCTAAGCGTTTGCGCCACTTGGCAAAGCGATAGAAAAACTTGGAATTTTGGGCATCAAAAAAGATGGGGACAATGTCGCGGTGATGGTTAACCGAGTGCACGACGGCGGCCTTTTGCCATGGCAGGTCGGCAATGGAGCCGTCATCCTGCATGCGTGAACACAGTCCCGCAGGGAAAGTAATAAACTGGTTGTCACTGGCCAAGGCGTCCTCGATTTGTGTCGCGGCTTCACGCGACTGGCTACCATACTTGTTCACGGGCAGGAAAACGTCGCGCAAGGGTTCCACTGCCATGAGCAAATCATTGACCAGGAACTTGATTTTGTGGTCATAGCGGTTGCCTAGTAGTGATATCAATGCCAAGCCGTCAAGGCCACCCAAAGGATGATTGGAAACAAACATGAATCGGCCCTGAGGAAGATGGTCCAAGCCTGTGGCATCGATGGTAATGCCCATTTCTTCAAGGGCTGCCGTAGCAGCATCCACACTGTTTTTTCCTGCCATTTTGGTTAAGATGGTGTTGAGACGATCCTGGCAGATGATACGTTCGAGCCAGCGCACGACAAAACGGGGGATATACTTGTAGCTCCCGGACAATCTTGTCTTGATGACTTTATCGACATCTATTTTCATCGGCTCAGTGCCCATAAATCGTCTCAATTGCTAAGAACAAAACACAAAATTAGATATTTTCATCGAAAAACGAAAGCAACAATTAAAAAATTTGTCCATAACGCTAAAATGTCATAATTTTGCAGAACTGAGACGACCATTACTAATATACCTGAATCGATATAATGCAACAGAGCGTGACCATACCAAGGCTTCTTCTCTTTCTTGCCGAAGTGATTGTTTTTGCAATCCTTGCGGTTGCAGCCACCAACCATTTCGGTTGGGCCGATGGTGCGCGTCTCACTGCAGCCTATCTGGTGGCCTATCTTATTCCCAAGATTATCCTCATGCGAGCCCGCGGCAGTTCCACGACATCATGCGTCATCCTGCTGTTGCTGGCCATAGGGTTGATAGTTCTAAACTATGCCAACCTATTGGAATGGACTTCAGAAGAAGGTTATAACCTAGAGATACCTAACCTAAAGAATGACGCTCGTGGTTATTACAAGTGGGCATTATATCATTTTGACGGTCGTGTGGGTCCACAACATATATCATTCAAGGGTTTCCCTCTGATGATGCTATTATTATGGAAACTTTTGGGGCTCAGCGTGGTGTGGCCTCAAGCCATGAACATGATGTTCACACTCACGGCAACAGTCTTGACTGGCATGACCACGCGTCGTCTTCTAGCTCATCGAGTATCTCTGCCGATGAGCTCTTTGCTCACTGGAGGTATGCTGCTGACCTGCCTATTGGCCTATTACCTGTCGTCGGGTATCCTCATCTTGAAAGAGGCTAGTGTATTTCTAGCCATCTCAATGTCGGGATATGCACTCGCCTCTATGTCCTCAGGAGATGATGAACGACACCATCCCTGGACCAATCTACTCGTCTTTATCTTAGCATGCTGCATCATGGCCGTGGTGCGCACCACATTTCTCTATTACATTGCCCTTGGTGTAGTTCTTCTAACCTTGCCCCATTGGCAGCGTGACTGGAAAATGGCACTAGGAATGATGATAATCATTCTTATCACACTGTTTGCAGGTAATCATTTTGCCGCCTACTCGTTTGAGCAACACGCTGACATTGCTAGCGGCGGGTGGGACATGCAACACACCTATATCAATGACAATAATCCGGCGCGCCCAGTTTTCCGCAAACTCATCGGTTACTATTTCCTTTATTCCCCATGGCACAAATTGTTCATGCTGCCGTTAACAATGTCACTGCAGTTTATTACTCCGTTCCCTTGGCTACCAGCAGATGAAGACCAAATCATATTCAACTATATCTCCAGATTTTCTTACGGATGGTATGCATTGGGTGGTACGGCACTATTTTATTACCTGTTCGTCAGTTGGCGGTCTAAAGAGAGCCTGGGCATTTGGGCATGGTGGCCCGCAGCTACTTATATAGTAACAGCTTATGTCATTGCAGGCTCAGTTGTTCGGTATGTACTGCCCTTTGAACCACTATTTGTGCCCGTGGTAATGTATTTGATATGCCGACTATCTGAAGGCTACTGGCGCAAAGCATTTAAACGCTGGTGCATTTTCTATGTGATTCTGCTTGCCGTGACACTTGTTATTTGCCTTGAGATTCAGCATTCCACTATATCAAGGATGCTGCATACCCCTCCGCTGGTTTATTATCTCAAGAACTGCTTATTGTATCTCTAAACTTTTCCTTTTTCCTTGTTTTTGTTTTAGCCATCGGCCTGATTCGTCGGTGGTTTTTTAGGGTTTGTCGGTCAGGTTGCGGCAATTATCGGTTAGTGCGCGGGTGGGGTTAAACCTTACCGACCTCGGTCAGGTCTAAGAGTCAAGAAAGAACGATTTTTAATACGACACGACGATGAAAAGGACAATTATCTTATCACTGATGTGTATTCTGATGGCGGCAACAGCCATTGCACAGCCGGGATATCCTTACGGACGCGGATACCACCAGCCACGGGTTCAGACCGTGGGCCGTCATGGCAACGAGTATATCGCATGGCACCGTTACTACTTTGGACTGAGGGTGGGAATGAATGCCTCGCACGTGAGCAGCGAGAGTCCCACGCTTGACGGCAGCAGCGTCAAGACTGGCCTGAACATCGGCTTTGCCGCAGGCACACAACTCTCCTATCGCGCCCCCTTGTTCCTCGAGAGCGGACTGTATTACACTCAGAAGGGCGGCAAGAGCGGCTCGGGACAAGACAAGTTCACCTATGATCTGAACTACCTCGAAGTGCCCCTGCTTATCAAGTACAAGCACTTTGTCGGTAACCAGACGACCATCCAGCCCTACGCCGGCGGCTATCTCGCCCTAGGCACCGATGGCGACATCAAGAACTATAAGTCCAGGACGGCGTTCAGCAGCTTTGATAACGGCTACTTCAACCGCTTTGACGGCGGTCTCAAAATCGGGTGCGGCGTGGGCTTCAACATGCTCTACCTGGATGCGAGCTACGACATCGGCCTGTCCAACATCGGCCAAGACAATTTCGACGATACCCACAACGGGTGTTTCACAATAAACATTGGTGTGAATTTTTAGGTGATAGATGACCTATATAAAGTGGTTTCCGGGTGGCACGTGCCGCTCCTTCACACCGGCGGCACGTGCTTTTTTCCACCACAATTATAGGAATATATCAAGAGTTTGATTAATTTTGCACAAGAAATATTAACTTTAATACTTTTGCACTATGAAAAAGATTTACAACATGATGATGCTGGCCCTGATGTCGATGACGTTGTTCTCGTGCAGCAACTGGGACTACCGGGACACGCCCTACTATATTGACGATATCATGGGCAGCTGGGTGTCCTACTACGGACACGACGGCTACGGAGATTATGATATTTACGGATATGATGTTGTGAGATATGACTTCTACAGCAACTATACCGGACGATATACCTACTACTCGGCCTACGGACTCAGCTATGTTGACTTCGATTGGGACACTAGGGGCAACCGCCTGTTCATCAGGTACTATGACGGCGATTTCGAGGACCTGTACTATGGTTATGACAACTACGGTTACCTGATTCTCTCGCTCGATCGCTACTTCTACCAGTACACCGCTTACCGTCCCGCAGGTATGTACTACGAACAGGGCAAGGAGCTCTCCAACGACGGCCTCAAGCGCATGGCCCCTGAGTCGGCCAGCGTCAAGATCAAGGCGCTTTCACGAGGCATCAAAGCAAGAGAGACCGAAGCCCAAGCCAAGTCGGTCGAATAATCCGCCCGCCGCTGGCAGACAACATAAACACAAAAGGAGCCCCCGCAACAACTGCTGGGGCTCTTTTTTTTAAAAATAGACAACCAAGACAACTCTCATGACAAAACAGCACAACTTTTTCTTTGACGGCGAATTTTGCGAATGGCTGACGCGGTCTTCTTTTCAAACAGCTGAATGGGCTGAGGGGTTTAAGGGCTAATGCCTAAAGGCTGTAGATTGTTGTTGAAGAAGAAAAATGGGGTTTCGTTTGGATTTTTGTGGGATTTTAATGAATTTTGCATTATTGATTAGTGATAACTGTGCTAATCGTAAGGATTGTTGATTGTTGATTTAAACTTCTTAATTGTAGGATATTATGAAAAAGATACTGTTGTTTTCCATCATTGTTGTATCGATGCTGTTTTGCTCGTGCCGTACGGGAGATGGCTTGACCAAGGCTGAACGTGAGGCTATGGTTGTTCAAAAGGTACAGGCTGCCGTTGACGCACAGCACTTCACTATCGCAGTGGATTGGATGAGGCCGCTTGGCGGCATGCCGCGTCATGTGTCATCGACCTATCAGCTCACGGTTGACGGTGACCAAGTGGACAGCTATCTACCCTATGTGGGCGAGGCCTACCGCCTGCCATACGGTGGAGGTAAGGGACTGAACTTCCAGGGAAAGATCATCAATTACCAAGTGCTGCGGTCGACTAGCAACCGCTATGTCATCGAGTTTGACGTGAAAAGCGATGAGGAGGCCTATCGCTACCGCATCGACCTGTTCACCAACGGTAAAGCCATTATTGACATCATCGGCCAAGACCGTGATGCCATCTCGTTTGACGGCGAAATGGTGTTCTAGAGTTCGAGGCTGAACCGTCTGCATGACGCAGACTGTCTTCCCTGCCCCCTACCCGACTCTATTTGAGCAATCTCATGATTTGCTGCTTGCGGGTATGGGGCAGGATGTTTTCCATGTGGTTCATCATGAGGTCGAAAGACTCTTGGGGCTTGTGTTCGCAATGGCATTGCTCCTTGCCCAGCAGCTGCTCGGGGGTGGTCAACAGGGCCCAACCCCAGCCATACTCGCGGTTGTGTTTGTCACGGGGATAGACGAAGTCCTGGGTGACGATGTGGCACGACATCTGCAGGCGTGTTACATAGGCGTCGAATCGGCTGCGCATCTTGGTGCCTGCAAAGCCGCAAAGGGACCTCAGTTCGCGTGTGATGAGGCTGCCGTGCTCGCGCAAGGTCATCAAGATGGTTTCCTCGATGGACCCGGGAAGGGGCGCTGCATGGGTCGCCCGCCGCCAGTTCATGAAATCTGGCCACCAGTCGCGGCTGATGAAGCCCGCCTTCTTGTCAAAGAATTTGCCATATACGCAATCGCCCTCGGTAACGATGGGACCTTTCCACTTCCACAAGGGCCAGTCCCAGCCACCGTCATCAAGCAGGACATAGCGGCAGTCGGGGTCCACCATCTCGTCGACCGAGAAACCGTTGATGCCGCTGTAAAGCAGGGGCAGGAAACCCACCTGCTGGATGAGGTCTACCATTGCTGTGGCGCTATTTACCTTGGGATATCTCATGGGGATTTATTGATTGCCGGAGGGGTGAGCGGGAAGTTTGTGGATGAGGGTGAGACCATCGCGCAGGGGGATGATGACCTTCTCGACACGCGGGTCCTGCTTGACGCGGTCGTTAAAGGCGAGAATGCCCTGAGTCTGAGCCTCGCGCTGGGCCTTGGGGTCAACGACCTTGCCGGCCCACAGGGTATTGTCAGCAATGATGAAACCGCCATCGTTCAGGCAGTCTATTGCCAGGTTATAGTACTCGATATACTGGCGCTTGTTGGCGTCGATGAACACGAGGTCAAAGCATTCGCCCAGCTTGGGGACAATGTCGCGGGCATCACCGACGTGGAGGGTAATGCGGCGGCCATAGGGTGAGAGGGCAAGGTGCTCGCGTATGAAGTCTTCCTGCTCGTCGTTGACCTCGATGGTGTGGACACGACAGTCGTCGTCGGGCAGGCCTTCGGCAAGGCACAGGGCCGAATAACCGCTGAAGGTGCCCAACTCGAGCACACGGCGGGGCCTGATCATGCGGGTGAGCATCTTGATGAGGCGTCCCTGCAGGTGGCCCGAGCACATGTGCCAATAGTAGTTCTGCACATGGGTATCGTGGTCGATGCGTGCCAGCACCGCCGGCTCCTCATCGATATGCCCCAGAATATATTCCTCTAACTCCTCATTCATAAAGACAATGCAATTTAGATTGTTTTTTATCTTGTAGCAGTATTGGAAGACAAGAAAGACAAAAAAGACAATGTAATAATTTTAATGACGATATTGGTGAATAACATGACCATCCACTGCAATGATTTCACTGGTTTCTTTGTCATAGAAATAGCGCTCAACTTTAACAATTTTGGATGCAAAATTAACCAATATCCCACAAGGATGCTTGAGCAACCTCATATAATTAAATAATTGGGCTCGCATATTGTTATCTAGGTCATCAACTGATTTACACTCAACAATTACATCACCTTTACATAAAAAGTCAATGCGATATAAGGCCTGCATTTCCTTGCCGTGATAAGTTGGATGGAATTCCTTTTCTCTTTGAAAAGGAATCTCTTGCTCCTCAAGTTGTAATTGGAGACCTTCTTGATAACAGTACTCATTCAAGCCCGCTCCAAGCTCCTTGTGGACTTCATAGATAGCCCCAATCACATCATACATGCGTTTTTTTAACAGCTCGATCTCAATCATATAAAAAAGATAATTGTCTTTTTTGTCTTTCTTGTCTTCTAAATGGTAAGGGAGTGGAGGGCGAGGCGGTAGCTGTCGAGGCCAAAGCCGGCGATGATTCCCTTGCAGACGGGAGACAAGAGAGACTTGTGACGGAATGGTTCGCGCGAGTAGATGTTGCTGATGTGGACCTCGATGACGGGGGCCGTGATGGCGGCAACAGCATCGGCAATGGCGACGGAGGTGTGGGTGTAGCCGCCGGCATTAAGGATGATGCCACTACCCTCTTCAAAGCCCACCTGCTGCAAGCGGTCCACAATCTCGCCTTCAATGTTGCTCTGATAGACATCGATGGCATGCTGCGGGAACTGCTCCATCAACTCGTCCAAATATTGGTCGAGTGAACGGTTGCCATAGACCTCAGGCTCACGCTTGCCCACGAGGTTCAGATTGGGGCCGTTGATGATGTGGATGGTCATTATTTCTTGAAGTAATAGAGGAACGAGGCGATGCCCTGCAGGGCGGGCTTGCGCTGGCCTTCGATTTCCATCTTGAAATCAATCTCGGCCTTGCAGATGCCTCGCAGGTCGGCAATATTGTGCAGCTTGGTCACAAGGCGCACGCGGCTGCCGGTAATCACGGGCTGGCCAAAACGCATCTTGTCCATGCCATAGTTGACCTGCATCTCGAGGTTGTTGACCTCAATGATCTGATTCCACAGATGGGGAATCAGCGACATGGTGAGATAGCCATGAGCGATGGTGCTGTGATAGGCACTCTCGGCCTTGGCACGCTCCACGTCCACGTGGATCCACTGGTGGTCGAGCGTGGCATCGGCAAACATGTTGATACGGTCTTGATCGACGGTGAGCCATTCGCTGGCACCGAGTTCCTCGCCCAGATGCGAGGCAAATTCTTCGTAAGAGTTGATGGTAAGCATATGTTAATTTTTAGTTTCTAGTCCCTAGTTTTTTAGTTTTTTGTTGATTTGAGGCGACGGCGCATAATCAGAGCTGTGACCATGCTGGTCAACAGGCCCACGGCGGCAACGAGGGCAAGGGTGACAAGGACATCCATCCATTGCACCTCGACAGGATAAGCGCTGATAATCATGTTGGCAGGGTCACCACTGAGGCGTAACCAGCCGAATTGCTGCTGGCAGAAGCACAGGATAAGTCCGATGATAACACCTGTCACCGCACCGGCCAGGGTGATGAGCCAGCCCTGCAAGACAAAGATGCGGGAAATCTGGCGGTCATTGGCACCCAAGGCCCTCAAGGTGGCAATGCTGTCATCCTTCTCGATAATAAGCAGCGACAGGGTACTAATGACATTAAAGGTGGCTATGACAAGAATAAACGCCAGCAGCAGGAAGGCCATCCACTTCTCGATGTTGACGAGACGGTAAGCCTCGCTTTGCTGCATCAGACGGTTTTTTACCTGATAGCCGCTACCCAAAGCATTGGCAATTGAGCGCATCACCTGCTGCTCGTTGGCACCCGTGGCAAGTTTCACTTCGACCTGGGTGGCTTCGGTCTCATAGTCGAACAGCTGGCGCGCCATGTCGAGGGGCACGTAAATGAGGTCGGCATCATAGCTGTTTTGCTGCAACTGGAAGATGCCCGCCACAAACAGGGAGTCCTGCCTGAAAGCCCCCATGGGATTGGCAATGTTGACACGTCCCTGACGCTGAGGGGCATAGAGGCGCACCATGCCTAGGAATTCGGGCCGCACACACAGCCGGACAGCAGGCCCCGCGCCCGCCACAGCAAATCTTGACACCTGGTCACGCAGCTTCCACACGCCATCGACAATCACCGAGTCCACATCGTTGATGGTGTTGTAATCGTCGGGCACGCCCTTGAGGCGCACGGGCATCTGATATTGGGCATACATGGCCAGAGCCTGGTCATCGACAACGGGTACGGCACGTTCCACGCCCGGCATGGCCGTCACAACGTCGATAACACTGTCGGCATCGTTAATGGTCTTGCCCAGGGTGGCTGTGATTGCCACCTGTGGGTCGAGCATGGCCAGCTTGCCCATGATGAGCCCCCTGAAGCCATTGAAAACGCTCAGCACACAAATGAGCGCAGCCGTGGCTACCACGACACCGCACACAGCGACAATCGAGATGATGTTCACTGCCTGATGACCTTTCTTGGAAACCAGGTAGCGCCATGCTATTCTCAATGGGAGGCTCATTTGGTCCTTAGTACTTAGTCCTTAGTCCTTAGTTTTTAGTCCTTAGTTTTTAGTCCTTAGTTTTTAGTCCTTAGTTTTTAGTCCTTGGTTTCTGGCTCGTCTTTGGGCTTGTCGTTGGCAAGGAGCTGGTCGATGTGGTCGATATAGTCGAGCGAGTCGTCGATGTGGAATTTCAACTCGGGGCAGCGACGCAACTGGTAACGCACCTTTTGGGCAAGTTCATAGCGAATGCCCTTCTCATTGGCGTTGATGCTCTCCATGATGGTATCGGCATTCTCGCTGGGGAAAATGCTCAATCGGACGTTTGCCACGCTCAGGTCGGGCGAGACGCGCACACTGCTAACACTCACAAGCGTGCCGCGCGTCTTGGCGGTCTCGCGGCGGAATATCTCACTCAGTTCCTTTTGAACCAAGCGGCTGATTTTTTGTTGTCTTGTAGTATCCATTATTATTGATTGTCTTTTTGTTTTGCAGGTGCAAAGGTACAACTTTTTCTAGAAACTCTTGATAATCCAGAAATTCTAGATACGCTAGAGCAAATAATGAGGAACCGGGGATGGGTTGACATCCTCGGTTCCTGTGACATGCGCCAATAAGGGCGCTATTCAGTTGGGATTACTCCTCGGGGAGCATGACAACCTCTACCTTATTGCCGGCAGCGAGAATCTGCTTAGCAAAGGCAGCGATGGTCTCGGGTGTCTGAGCATTGACGATCTGCTCATAGCCAGTGTGGTCATCGAGACCGCGGCCCACATATCCCATGAGGATACCCATCCAATAGGAGTTCTCCTTGAGTTCGGTTCCATGGTCCTTGATCATGAGCTCCTTGATTTCCTTGAGGGTGGTAGCATCGATGTTCTTGCAAGCCTCAACAATCTCCTCGTTCATGATCTTAACAGCCACATCAGCCATCTCGGGCTTCATCGGGCAGTAAGCCACGACTGCGGTATAGGGACGGTCGCCGTTCAGCAAAGCGTAGCCACGTGCGCTGGCCGAGTAGGCAGCACCGGCATCCTCACGGATCTTCTGCAAGTAGATCTTGCCGAGCACCTGACCCAGCATGCTGGCCTTGATGTCATTCTCCAGGCTGTAAGGGGTCTTGGTGTCGTACCAGTAGATTCGTGCGATGGCTTTTGGCGTCTCGCTCTTGTTGGTGAAATGGTTGATGACCTGACCCTCGGGACGGTCGTCAACGTTCTCCCAGTTGCTCATCTTACCCTTCTTGGCGGGCAGCGAAGCGATGTACTGCTCGATAAGGGGACGGATAACGTCCTCATCGAAGTTGCCGACAAAGAAGAAGGTGTAGTCAGCAGCGTTGGCGGTACGCTCCTTGGCTATCTGGAGGACGCGGTCATAGTCCACTTTCTGCAGATCCTCAACATGGAAGGGCTTGCTGCGCCAGTTGTGGTTGCCGATGGTAGTCTGAACAGAGTCGTTGAATACGGACTCGGGCTGCAGACCTTGGTTCTTGAGCACGGTCTCAAGTTGTGTCATCAACTGATTGTAACTCTTCTCGTCCTTGCGGATGTCGGTGAACTTGAGGTAAGTGAGTTGGAACAAGGTCTCCAGATCCTTAACGGTGGATTGACCGCTAACAACGTCATAATAGGTGTCCATCGACAGGTTGGCGCTGGCCTGCTTGCCGGCGGTAGCCTTCTGGAGTTCGGTAGCCGAGAAGTTACCCAAACCGCTCATCATGGTGACATAGGTGAGCAACTCGGTGTTGGCCCAATCCTTCTCACCGTAGAGCGACTGGCCACCGCGTGCACGGGCACTCATCTGGATCTCGTTCTCCTTGAAGTCAGTCTTCTTGAGGATGACGCGAGCGCCATTGCTCAGCTCAAGTTCCTTGTAGTCAAACTTGCTGTTGTATTTCTCCTTTTTGATCTTGCCGGGCTTGGGCAGCTTGGCAATCAGGGGCTCCTGCTTTACATTATCGACAAATGCCTCAACCTGGGCGTTCAAACCGGCATCAACTGCGGTCTTGAGGCCCTCGGCGGTGGGATAAACGGCACCGTCTTTCTCCTGGTTGAAGTTCATGATCACCAAGTTCTCACCCGTGGTGCTGATGAAGCCGGTCATCATTTGGTTAACGAGGTCAACGGGAAGCATGGGCACGAACTGGCTCATGATCTCATACTCTTGCTCGATTGAGGGAATGGGCTCATTGTCAAGGTAGTTGCGATAGTATTGTGAAGCAAGACGAGCATTGGAAATCTTGTTACGCTCGTTGTACTGGCGCTCAAGGCGGCTCATGTACTCTTCCTTGGCACGCTCATACTCGGTAGCGGTAAAGCCGTGCTTTGCGGCACGCATGGCCTCGGCAACAACGGCTTCGGTAGCAGCCTCAATCTGACCCTCCTTGGGCATAATGCCCAGTGTAAAGGCATCCTTAGTATTGGCAAACAGATAGTTGCCATCATAGGCATTGGCCTGGATGTAGGGGCAGTCGGGTTCCTGAGCCTTCTCGGAGAGACGCTCATTGAGCATGCTGCTCATCATACTCTTGGCAAAGTCGATGAGCATGTACATCTGGTCACCCTTGATTTCCTTGGGCATGGCTTCATGCTTGAACATGACCATTACCTGGCTGTACTGCTGCTCCTTGTCCTTGTCAACAACAATGATGGGAGTCTCGTTGTCGGGAACAGGCTCGTCAACAACCTGGGCTGCATTGGGATCAAGCACAGCATCCTTGAAGAGCTCCTTGATCTGGGCCTCGATGTGATCAACATCAACATCACCCACGATGACCAGGGCCTGGTTGTCAGGACGATACCACTTGTGGTAGTAGTCGCGCAACTCGTTATACTTGAAGTTGTCCACAACCTCCATCAGACCGATGGGCATGCGCTTGCCATACTTCGAACCCGGGTACAGCACCTCGAGCTGGTTCTCGAGCATGCGCTGCTGGGCGCTGCGGCGCAGGCGCCACTCCTCATGGATGACACCACGCTCCTTGTCGATCTCCTCGTCGGTGAGCAACAGGCCGTTACTCCAGTCCTTGAGGATGAGCAGGCAAGAGTCGATAGCGCTCTGGCGTGTGCTGGGCACATCGTTGATGTTATAGACAGTCTCGGCAATGCTGGTATAGGCGTTCAAGTCCTTACCGAAGGCTACACCCAGCGAGCGGGTATAGTCGATGATGCCCTTGCCCTCGCCGTTAAAGTGCTCACTGCCGTTGAAAGCCATGTGCTCAAGGAAGTGGGCAAGACCACGCTGGCTTTCCTCCTCCTGGATGGAGCCCACGCGCTGTGCGATGTAGAAGTTCACGCGGTGCTCGGGATAGTCGTTGTGACGGATGTAGTAGGTCAATCCGCAGTCCAACTTACCGATGCGCACGGCTTCATCGATGGGGATGGGACCCATCGACTGAGCTTTTACCGTGCTGGTACTGAATGCCATTATCATCAACAGCATTGCAGCAAAGATTTTTTTCATCTTCATTTGATTAAAAAATTGATTATAGTAAAAACAAGTTATACAGTCATTTCTCGTACAGTCAGATTTCTTGAAAACGCCAGTCTGATTGTTCTCACAATGCGACAAGGCATCCAAACTAACCCGCAAAGATAGTCTTTTTTTTATAATGAACGCTTTTCAGACATCATTATTTAAGTTTACACAAAGCCATATAACGCCATGATTGTGCCGTTTAATTCACAATCAACGGAATACCATTAGTCGCCCTCATCATCCTGTTCAAGGAAGAAAACCTCCTTATCGACACGGAACAAATTGATGCAACACAAGAGAAATGCCGCCATCATTGTCCACTGGCAAGCCTGGTGGCCCAGGAGAAACAAGGGTACAGTGATGATGGCAAATAATACCGAGGCCCACAGCACAACTTTAGTCAGGCGTCTCAAACCTAGACGGTATTTCAAGGCATCCATTCCAATAAAGCCCAAAAGCGCTACCATCTCGATATAATGTCTGTGATACATTTCATGAACATTGAACGGGATGTGACCATTGCGGTCCAAAATCGCCACAACTATTATCGCAATCCCAATGCCGATGATAGAAAGGCCTACGCACTTGGCCAGTTTCTCGCCCCATGAGGGGTGAGGTGTTGAGAAAAGCCGCGATGCCTGCTTTTCCTTGACGGGCAACCCCAGTCTTCTCTTCTCGTCATTAACAGCATCAAATGCCTTGCGATACTTAAAAAGGGAAACCAGCAGTGCAGACACAAAAATCACGATAGCGCCTGCAAGAATACCATAGACAATACTGTCAGCATTGTCTATCCTGTTTGTCAACACGATTGCAGCTAAGGCGGTTACTCCTACCGCACTAATCGACAAGTCGAAGCACTTATATAGACTATCTCTCTTCTTTTCCAGTTCTTTCAAACCGGCTTGATCGTTATGGTCTGATGCATTCATTGCAGTAATGATTATTAGCGTTATGTTTCATCGTTTCTTGACTATTAGACTCTATAAAGGGCAGAAAAGCTACATATGGCCTCAGGAAAAATTTGTTAATTAGTTAAAAACAGGTCACAGCCCCACGTTGACTGTGACCCGGAAAAGGGGTTGTAAGTACCTGAAAGAAAAGGCTTCAGCAAAGCTGGCCAAAATCAAATTCCTTCCACTGGTTGTTGTTGCGCTGCCGGTCCATTTTCATCCAAGAAATGCGGATGAAGAATGAGGCACCGATTCCCATGAGTGCAATGCCTGCAGTCATGAGTGCAGCCATGAGCCACCCTGCGGAACAGGCCAATGCACCGGCAACAAACATAATCACGCCCGCGCACAATGCGGCGACAGTGTTCCTAATGCTGATTGTATCATCCATAATGAAAAATGTTTAGAAATTAAATAACCTTATCCTAATGCGATAGTGATGCAAAGATAGCATCAGCTCATGGTCTTGTCAAGGTTTCATGGGGCAAAAAAGACAGATTGTCAAATTTTTTTACGATAAAGCGTCTAAAAATTTGACAATCTGACAGATGAAACGATGTTCAATCACCGACCTTGATTGAGTTCGTTGATTTGGTCAATCATCTCGTCATTGGCGCGTTGCATCTTGTTGAAGATTCGCAAGCCGACGATGCCACCGATGATGGCGCCGACAAGAATCCCGATAATGCTTCCCCATGCAGCCTTGGTGCCATAGTGGAGGTTCAGATTGAAATACTCATAGCAGAACCATGCGAGCCAAACGATGGCCACACCGATGCCAATGCGCTGGCCAATGACACGGTTTCTCTTCATCCTAACCAGTTTGTTGGCTGTCTCGACCATGTCGTCACCCATGTGTGACACGTCCATACGGTTGATGAAGTAGTCGGATGTCACCGATGCCAACATGAAAATAATGGTGAAGATGATGAGTGGCCATGATAGTCCCACCTGATACTTCATCATGATGTAAAGAGGGATGCAGGCGATGGCGACAATGCCAAGTTTAAAGATGATATTGTGCACACCTTTCATTTTGCCTTGGATGGTTTTCTTCACCAGGGCTTCGTTAAGCCGTCCCTGCTGGTCAACCTTATTCTTGAGATCATTAATCTGCTGTCGCAGGTTGTCGAGCTCGTTGAAATCGTCTAAATTATAGTTATTGTTTTCCATATTATTGATGTGTAGTTTTAGTTCATCTGTTTAAGTTGTTCCTTAATTCGATAGAGGCGCACCGAAACGTTCTTGACATCGATGCCCACAATCTGGGCAATTTCCTGATAACTCATGTTCTCGAGCCAAAGCAGGACAATGGCGCGGTCAAATGGTTGCAGACGCTGAATGCGGGCATGCAGCATGTCGGTCTGACGATTGTCGGCATCATTTTGGTCAAACAAATTAATGCCCTCCATGAGCGGTTGCGTCTTGCGGTTTTTTTTCTTGCGGTCGATGGAAATACAGGAGTTCAAGGTCACCTTATAAATCCATGTCTTCAAGTCGCTGTTTCCTTTGAAGGATGCCAGACCTTGCCACAACTTGATGAGCGCTTCCTGAAAGAGGTCATCGACCTCCTCCTTGTCCTTGGAAAACATGTAGCACACCGTGTAGATGGTGCCCTTGTTCTCGCGGATGATGCGTCCGAATTCGGTTTCGCTTAATTTCATTTTTTTAATTGTTCACCCCTTAGACGCAAGAGGTATCTAAAAAACTACACAATATTATATTTTTTCCAGTTGTTCTAGAAGGATTGCATGTCAACGAGGTGCTTATAGGCACCCTCCCTGGCAATGAGGTCATCGTGGGTTCCGCGCTCGATGATGCGCCCGTCCTGCATGACGCAGATGAGGTCGGCGTTCTTGATGGTACTCAAGCGGTGGGCGATAACCAGCGTGGTGCGGTTGCGCATGAGTTTGTCGAGCGCGTCCTGAACGAGGTGTTCGCTCTCGGTGTCGAGCGCACTGGTGGCCTCGTCGAGGATGAGGATGGGCGGATTCTTGAGGATAGCGCGGGCGATGCTGATGCGCTGGCGCTGTCCGCCCGAGAGTTTGCAGCCGCGGTCACCGATGTTGGTGTCAAAACCCTGCTCGCTGGCCATGATAAAGTCGTAGGCGTTGGCGATGCGCGCCGCTTCCTCGACCTGCTCGCGGGTGGCACTCTCGACACCGAAGGTGATATTGTTATAGAAAGTGTCGTTGAAGAGGATGGCCTCCTGATTCACGTTTCCCATGAGGCTGCGCAGGTCGGTGATATCAAACTGGCGGATGTCGGTGCCATCGATGCTGATGGAGCCTTCCTGCACGTCATAGAAGCGCGGCAGCAGGTCGGCCATGGTTGTCTTGCCGCTGCCACTCTGCCCCACAAGGGCGACGGTCTGTCCTCGTTTTATGTCCAACGACACACCATCGATTACCCAAGCGTCACCATAGCGGAATTTCACATCCTTGTACTGGATGCCCTGCTCCATCCCGGTCATGGGAACGGGATGCTCAGGACTCTTGATGGGATTGTCGGCGGCAAGAATCTTGTCGATGCGCACCATCGACGCCATGCCTCGCTGGATGTTGTAGGCTGCTTTGGACAGGTCCTTGGCCGGGTTAATGATGTTATAGAAAATCACCATGTAGTAGATGAACTTGGGCGCGGTGATGCTGCTGTGTCCGTTCAGGATGAGCGTGCCGCCAAACCAGAGCACGATGGCGATGGTGAGCGTGCCCAGGAATTCGCTCATGGGGTGAGCAAGCACATGGCGACGGTTCATGCGTGTCTGGATTGCGCGGAATGTTTCATTCTCGCCCTCAAAACGGCGGCGCGCCTTGTCCTCGGCATTAAACGCCTTGATGATGCGCAGTCCGCCAATGGTTTCCTCGATGTTGCTGAGCATGACGCCCCACTGGTTCTGTCCCTCGAGCGAGACACGCTTCAGGCGCTTGCCCACACGCCCCATGATCCACCCAGCAATGGGTAGCAGCACAAGAACAAACAGCGTTAACTGCCAACTGATGACAATCATCATCACCAGACAGGCCAGGATCATGATGGGATTTTTGAACAGCATATCAAGTGAGGTCATGATAGAATTCTCGACCTCGGTCACGTCACCGCTCATGCGCGCCATCACGTCGCCCTTGCGCTCGTCGGAGAAGAAGGCGAGCGGCAGGGAGAGCATCTTGTTGTAAATCTGGTTGCGAATGTCGCGTACCACTCCGGTGCGAATGGGAATCATGAAATAGAAACTCAGATAGGCGCTGCCGGTCTTCAAGGCTGTCATCACCACCAGAGCCGCAGCAATGCAGGCCAAGGCCGTCGATTGGCCATAGCGCTCGATGATGCATTGCACATAGTAGTAGAAGTCGTTGACCACCACCTCGGAAATCTTTCCCGAGCCCAAAGGCATGAACTCGTAGGTGTTGGTATTCAGCCCGAAGAGCATCTCCAGGATGGGGATGATGAGGGCGAACGAGAACAGCGTCAGGAACGCGGCCAGCAGGTTGAACACGACGTTCAGAGCCAGATATTTCTTATAGGGCGGTACAAACCGCCTCAACAGTTGCCAAAAACCTTTCATGCTGCAAAAGTAGTATAAAGTTTTTAGTCCTTAGTCCTTAGTCCTTAGTTTTTAGACCTTAGTATTTAAAAGACTTTAGACTTTAGACATTGGGGTTTCTTTGCTACCTTTGTTGAAAAATCAGCCGAAACGGGTTTACATTTCCTTGGCCTGAAACGTCTATCAAGTGTAATTGACCCACGACTATGACAAAAAGTGAATTGGAAATACTGTTCAAGACGCACTACACGGCAATGTACCGCCTGGCGGTGTCGCTGCTCTATGACGAGGATGAGGCGCGCGATGTCGTGAGCGACGTTTTCGCCTCGTTGCTCGGGGGCGGCCTGGCCATCCGCACCGACAACGCCCGCGGCTTCTTGCTGACGTGCGTGCGCAACAGTTGTATCAATGTGATTCGCCACAAGCAGATGCGGGAGCGCTTCATCAGGCTCTATTCGACAGGAGCCGAGTCCCAGGTGGATGACCCCGATGACTCGATGATGCTTGCCGAGTTGCGTGATTACATTGACAACCACTTGCCGCCGCTTACGCGCCGCATTTTTAATTTGCGCTACCTGCAGGACATGACCTGCCAGCAGGTCGCCGATGCCGTGGGTGTGAGCCGCGTGACGGTCCATCACCACTTGTCACAGTCACTGGAGAAAATCAACACTTACTTCTCAAACAACAAATAAGATAATAGTTATTTAAACTACGAATCTCACGAATTAAACTAATGGATTTTTACGGTCATAGTGCAATTGGCGTAATTCGTAGTTCTTCAACAACCAAAAACAATAGACGTTATGGAACAGAACGATAAAACCCGTCTCTTGCTCGACATGCACGAGCACCCCGAGAATTACACCGATGAGCAGTTAGCCGCCATGCTTGACGACGAAATGCTGCTACACTTGGCCACCGCCAAGCGCGCCATGACCGAAGTCCCGGAGCCCGATGTCGATGCCGAGTGGCAACGCTTCGAGCAAGCGCATTTCGCGCCCACACGTGACCGCCGCTGGCTCAAAGTCGCTGCCATGATTGCCGGCGTGCTCATGCTCTCGGCCTTCACCTATGCCGCCATCCATGCCGTGCGTGCCAACCAGCCTGAAACTCAAAAGCCTGAAATTGAGAAGGTTGAAGGTGTAAAGAATGGCATGGAAATGCCCATCTCTGCTGAGCGTCAAGAAACCGATAGCGTTTCGGAGGTACAACCCGTTACCTTTGACAACGTGGCATTGGAAACCATCATTGGCGACATTGCGGCCCGTCACCAGATGCAGGTCGAGTTCCGCAACGAGGATGCCCGCGCGCTGCGTTTCTACTTCGTGTTACAGCCCGATGAGGACTTGGATGCGGTGCTGGAGCGCCTCAACCTGTTCGAGAGTGTAAATATCAGTAAGGAGGGCAATACAATCGTGGTGGAATGATGGCAGGGCGCATGTTTTTTATCGTGGCATGCATGTGCATCGCCACGGCTTCCTTCGGGCAGCGGGTGACGCGGACGTTCAATGACGTGTCGATGAGCGAGGCGCTCAAGTGGCTCAACGAGCGGGGCGGGGAATACAATATCAGTTTCCTGTATAATGAGTTGGAGGATTTCAGGGTGACGACCTCGGTTAAAAACAAGTCAGTTCCTGATGCCATCCAGCAATTGATAGGCTTCTATCCCATCAAGATGACTGTGCAGGGCAAAGAAATCGCCGTCGAGTGCCCGCAGAAGGCCTCCACGCGCTACAAGGGCACCGTCCTCGACGAGACGGGCCAGCCGTTGCCCTATGCCAATGTCGCCCTGCTCTCGCCGCGCGACTCCACCCTCATCACCGGCGGCGTGACCAACGAGAGCGGCCTGTTCGTCATCCCCTGCGACCAACAGGGTGTGCTCGCCCGCATCACCTATGTGGGTTATCGTCCCGTCTATCGCCACTGCAAGGCCTCCCACCTGGGTACCATCAAAATGCAGCCCGACCAATACACCCTGGGCAGCGTTACCGTCAAGGGCGAGCGGCCGATAGTTAAGGCTGAAAACGGACACTTGACATACAACATGCCGCAATTGTTGGAAATTCTGCCAGCCGATGATGCCTACGAAGCCTTGACACGTATTCCAGGTGTGACGGACGGCGGAGACGGACTGTCCTTTGCAGGGCAATCGGCAACACTCATCATCAACGGCAAGCCAACAACGCTAAGTGCCGAACAGGTGGTGGAGCGGTTGAAGCAGATGCCTGCCGCACAACTGTCCAAAGCCGAGGTGATGCCGTCGGCTCCAGCCAGGTACCATGTGCGCGGGATGGCTATCAACATTGTAACGAAAGATTTCGCTGGCACAAACCAAT
>Ga0247609_10000189_pt1 | contig 90681 bp, 135 predicted proteins | sample 172DNAGHGlowgp2_FD_193487 | JGI IMG/M metagenome (GOLD analysis project Ga0247609, IMG submission 193487) | Sheep rumen microbial communities from Palmerston North, Manawatu-Wanganui, New Zealand - 1728 DNA GHGlow gp2 | ecosystem: Host-associated > Mammals > Digestive system > Stomach > Rumen ...
AAAGCGGTGGTTCAGAAGGACGGACAGATTGCGATGTTCAACGACGTTGCCGAGGGGTTATCGGCGGCGGCGCGGGAAAAGAGGGAATCGCTCGATGCGCGGGTCGCCTGTATGATGGAGATTGTGAAGTCCGATCCGGAGGCGCACTTCATTCTCTGGCACGATCTGGAGGATGAGAGACGGGCTATCGGTCACGCGATGCGGGAATACGCCGGACCGGGAGAATACGCGGAGATCTACGGGACGCAGGAGATTGAGGTCAAGGAAAAGGAGGTTCTGGACTTCGCCTACGGGCGGACGAAATATCTGGCGACAAAGAAGGAAATCTCCGGCCAGGGGTGCAATTTCCAGCGGTTTTGTCACCGGGCGATCTTCGTGGGTGTGGACTACAAGTTCAACGATTTTATTCAGGCGATTCACCGGATTTATCGCTTCATGCAGACGGAGCCGGTCATCATCGACATCATCTACACGGAGAACGAGGACAGCATCCTAAAGGAGCTGATGGCGAAATGGGACCGGCACAACGAACAGACCGAGAAGATGCGGGAGATCATCACGCAGTACGGCATTTACACGGAGATGCTTGTTAAGCGGATGCAGAGATCAATAGGAGTGGAGAGAGTGGAAGTCAAGGGCAAATACTTTACGGCGGTCAACAACGATTGCGTGGACGAGACGAAGCGGATGGAGACGGACAGCGTGGGGCTGATTCACACGTCGATCCCGTTTTCCAATCACTATGAATACACGCCGAGCTACAATGATTTCGGCCACAACGAGGACAACGAGCGGTTCTTTGAACAGATGGACTATCTGACGCCGGAGCTTCTTCGGATCCTGAAACCGGGCCGGATCTGCGCGGTACACGTCAAGGACCGGATCCTCTACGGCAACGCGACGGGAGACGGAATGCCGGCGGTGGATCCGTTCTCGGACATGACGGTTCTTCACTACATGAAGCACGGGTTCCGGTACATGGGGCGGATTATCGTGCTGACGGACGTGGTGCGGGAGAACAATCAGACTTACCGGCTCGGATGGAGCGAGGTCTGCAAGGACGGCTCCAAGATGGGGGTTGGCTGTCCCGAATACATTCTCTTGTTCCGCAAGCTCCCCACGGACACGTCGAAAGCCTACGCGGACGAACCGGTTGTGAAGTCCAAAGACGAATACACCCGTGCTCAGTGGCAGCTTGACGCTCACGCATTCTGGCGGTCCTCCGGCGACCGGCTTATCACGAAGGAAGAACTGATGGAGACGGAGACGGGAAAGCTCCAGAAGCTCTACACGCAGTATTCGCGGGACACGGTTTACTCCTACGAAGACCACGTTGCCCTTGCGAAGAAGCTGGACGAGGAAGACCGGCTCCCGGCGACGTTTATGGTCTGTGCTCCCGGTTCATGGTCGGACATGGTTTGGGACGATATTGTACGGATGCGGACGCTGAACGGGGAGCAGAAGAGGAAGAACGTACAGATGCACGTCTGTCTTGCCGCCGGATCCCTGATTCTGACGCGGGACGGATACAAGCCTATTGAAGAGGTTGAACCGGGCGACATGGTTCTGACGCACATGGGACGGTGGAAGCCTGTTATCGCAAAAGCCCGGACGGGAATCAAAGATACCGTTCAGACACGGGCAAAGGGCGTTCCGAATCTTATCACGACACCGGATCACAGGCTCTGGACGCGCAGATCGGAGTTAGCGCACAAAAAAGAAGGAATGCGCCGCGCCGTTCCCGAATGGGTTGAAGCGAAAGATACGGTCGGTCACTATGTGAATCTGAAACTTCCGCCTGTTGAGGAAAGCCCTCTTAATGAAAAAGAGTGGTGGCTTGTCGGTCGGTATTTGGCGGACGGCCATAAGGGAACGCGGGGAGATTGGTTTATCTCTGTCGGCGCGGATAAGTGCGAAGAATTTGAGCGTATGGCTTTGGGGTTCTATGGTTCTCACGCCGAAAGAGACGCAAGGCAGTACCGGCTGTTGAGCGGATCCATGAGCGACGAGCTGAAAGCCATGCTCGACAAATGCGGGCGCGGAGCTATGAACAAACAGGTTCCGATTGAAGGGATTTGTCTGAATCCTACGCTTGCCGAAGCTCTTCTGGCCGGTTATCTCTCGGGCGACGGAAATACTACCGGGAACTGCACGTCGGCGTCTTCTGTTTCCCGCGCCCTGCTTCTCGGCATGGCGATGGTTGCGCAGCGGGCGCGTGGTGTGATTGCTTCCGTATATGCGGGAAGAGGTGAGAGGACATCGACCATTGAAGGGCGCGAAGTGCATTGCAATCCGGAATGGGTGATGAGCTGGCGTGTATCCGGACATCATTGCGAGAGCGAAATCTTAGAGGACGGCGCGTGGAAGAAGGTCAAGGAAAGCATTGCAACCGGAGAACGGGAGGTGTGGAGCATTCAGGTTGAAGACGATGCTTCCTATACGGCGGAAGGGTGTGTTGTCAAGAATTGTCCCCTTCAGCTTGATATTGTGGAGCGCATTATCAACCGCTATTCCAACGAGGGCGACGTGGTTTACGATCCGTTTGGGGGACTGATGACGGTTCCCATGACGGCGGTAAAGATGGGCCGGTACGGGATTGGATGCGAGCTGAACAACGGCTACTTCCGGGACGGCGTGGGCTATCTGAAACTGGCTGAGGAAGAGCGGGACGAACCGGAGAAGCAGATCACGATGGGGATTCCGACACTTGCGGATCTGACGGAGGACGACGATGCAGAATGAATTGGTGTCTTTTGCCATAGGATATTTGATTGGAGTGGTTCTTGCCATTGTGGTGTACTTGATTCTGGAAAGGAGATTTTGATGCAGAATATTGAGATTATCGACTACCTCCGGGCAGTCGGCAAGCCGGTTCACTTCCGGACGATTGCCAACTGGTTTCCCGGAGAGGCTGAGGAAGCGGAGCTGTTTCGGCGGCTCCGTCTTCTGGTGGAAGGGGGATTTGTCAGAAGGACGGAGAAAGGAAAGTTTGAGGTGGTGAAATGATCGATTATTCCAGATCGGATGTTATTGAGGCGTTGGAATATCTCTTGTCACCGGTTTGCACCGAATCGCAGTTCGATTATTGCGACGAAATCCGGGCAGCGATTGCCTGGCTGAAAGAGAAAGAGCCGAAAAAGGTGAACTTTCCTCAACTTGAATGGCATGAATTTCAAACGCGCACCGAAGAAGAACTGAATCAGTATTTGAAAGATAATGCAGGATGGGCGTATCTGGTGTTCCTTCGCCAAAAATATGAGTATGAAGCGGAAAAGGATTGGGAATACCTGATCGAGTTCATTTCTCCGCGAAGTAGTGACGGGGACGATTATATATGGGATAATGACTGGTGGGAAGGACAGCAGTGTGTTGAATATTTTGGAATAGCGAGAATTGTTCTATACAAATTTCAAATTGACGAAATTGAAGGTGGCGAGTGAAGATGAATGGCTTCAAGTTCCCGTCCAATCAGCGTCTCTGGGCGACGTACTACGACGCAAAAGGAAAGCCGAAGTGGGCGATCTGCTCCGATTCGGCGCGGATTAACTGGTATCTTTACGATCTGGAGGGGGATAAGCCTCGAAAAGTAAAGGTCGGGAAAAGCCCGAAAGATTTTGAAGAGGAGGTTGGCAAAACATGATTCCGGATAACGATTACGTCCTGCGGAGCGATGCGCTTGAAATTGCTGCGGAGTGGTGCCCGGACGATGACGGATCAGTCGGAAAAACCGGAGATCTCCGCGATATGTTGGACGAGATGGAGGCTATCCCCGCCGCAGACGTGGAGCCGGTGAGACACGGGCGGTGGGTAAAGATGGTCAGAATGATGCCTCCGGAATTTACAGGGCATTATAGTTGTAGCGAATGCGATTGGTTTTGCAAGAAACAGTCTGTTCGGGAAACTGATTTTGATTTTTGCCCCGGCTGTGGGGCGAAGATGGACAAGGATGGACAAGGAGGAAAGCCATGAATGACATTGACAAGATGCCAGTGAAATGTCGGGACTGCCCATATTGGGAGTTGGCGTCATACCCGTGGTATTGCGGAGATTGCGTAGACAAGATGAATCCCAAGAACAGCGAATATATCAAGCGCATTGATGCAAAAAGGGCGTTGACGGCATTGCCCGCTGATTTGGATGCTGAAACAGTTCAGCGGTGTGTCGAAGCGATGAACAATCCTAAAGCCGCCGATGTGGAACCGAAGAGATATGCAGAATGGATAAGCCCGGATGGTATATCGGTTTGCTCTGAATGCGGCAAAGCGGCTCCATATGATGTTGAAGGGGATGTGATTATGTACTGGCCCAATCTTAATTTCTGCCCGAACTGTGGATGCAGAATGAATGTGGAGGGAAAAGATGCCGAAGTACATTGATGCGGATGCGCTTGTAAAAGAAACACGCGAATGGTATTGCGCACAATGCGAGAACCGTAAGGGCATGAAGCGCGGAAAACTGCAATTTGTCTATGAAATCGGAGATGCACCGTGCCGAGCGTGTTATATTGATGACATAATTTCCGACATTGAGGATTATCCCGCAGCCGACATCGAGCCGGTGGTTCATGCAAGATGGCTCCCTACCAAGAATTTCTCGGGTAAGAAGTGTTCCAAATGTGGAGCGCGGGTCAAGAACGGGGCGGACAGAACGCATGGCTGGTGCTATAAATGCGGGGCTAAAATGGATGGAACCGCCCCGAAGGAGAACCCGGATGATAAATAAGCGCAAAGAACTGTTGCCGGATCACAGGGAATACGAATTGGAGCCGGGATTTAAGGTGGGAGCGCACAAACGCTCCTGCCTGTTCTGTCGGCATTGTTCGGACGTTTGGTGGGATCACATGAATGGACCGTATATGTTTTTATGCGAATTTGATGATATTCCGTGCGGGAAAGAGCACGATCCGGAGCGGTCGTTTGTTGGAGAATGTCCGGCGTTTGAGGAAGAGGAGAGTTATCGTGAAGAACAAACTGATTGACGCCAAAGATTTTCTGGAACGGTTAGAGGAATGTTTATATGATGTGTATAACAGAATAGACGGACCGGATGGATTCGGCTATAAAACTATTGAACGAATAGTTAGGGAAATGATGGCAGAACAAAATCCGTGCTGGATTTCGGTGGAGGATAAATTGCCGCAATCGGGGTATGATGTTTTAGTCTGCGCCGAGGGGAATGTCTTTCCGGGCTATTATAATACCGACACAGGTAAGTGGCGCGATGAGAACGGCAATTTAGTGAGCGGGGTTACATATTGGATGATTATTCCCGATGCGCCGGAAGAATGAAGCGATGGTGAAGATATATCAATATGTCCGTGATCCGAACTATTTCATGATTCAACTGTTTCGGGACGTGAACGATTCGCGGCCCAATATGTATCGGAGTGTCGGCGTCTATTTGAATGTCAACGAAGTCCGTTGGGGGCAAATCGGGAGCCGGGAACTTGCGGAAGACGAAAGGTTTTACCATGAAGTGGGTGAAATCGATCTGGACGGCGTGATTCTGGACGCGATCAAGCGGGCGGTGAAAGAAAGGAATGAGAAAGAATGAATTGGAAAGAGGAAATCGCCTTCAACGAGAAGATTCTGGACGGGCTGGATCTGCCGGAGCCGGAGAACCACGAGGACCTGATTGACTATAGGGACAAAATCGAAGATATGTTCAAAGATGTGGAACTTCCGCCCGAAATGAAGGGGGATTTGTTTGAGTTCATGGGGCTGGACGATCTGGCTGTGTATCTTCAGAAAAGGTTCGGGGTCCGGGTGGTGGAAGAAACACGGTATGTGATTGGGAGGATGCGGTGATGGTAAAGGGATTTATTCGACTTACGGGGAAGTATTCGGGGGACGAGATGTACATTCGGGCAAATCAGATAAAAGCGATAATACCGTTGAAAAGCCTCGACGGGTTCGATAGGACAACGGAGGGAAGCGCGGTTTATCTGGATGAGAACAGCGTATATGAAAACAATTATCTCTGCGTTTTGGAAAGCCCAAAATCAGTGATGACATTGATGGAGATGGCGGAGAAGGCGGCGGAGAAATGAAAAAAGCATATGATGAAGTCCTCTGCATTAGAGGGCGTGGAGCGTTCAAAACGGGGGTGTGTTATCCGATGATGGCAGGGAATGTTTTGGTTTATAATTCGTTTTGTATTATATATGGTTTTGCCGCAAATCAAACCCGAACCGCAGAAAAAGGGGGGTATTTTGAAGTCCTCCACGGTTTAGAACAAAGCGGAGCGCGGTTTGTGAAGGTGACGCGATGCAGAAGAAGAAAAACCGGATGATAGACATTGACTGAACTATTGCAGGAGGTTTGAAGAATATGGTTAATGTTTTCAAGTTCCCGTCCAATCAGTGTCATTGGGCGACTTACTACGATGCAAAAGGAAAGCCGGAATGGGCGATATGCTCGGATTTGGCGAGAATTAAGTATTATCTTTACAACCTTGAGTCCGGCAAGCCCGTAAAAGTAAAGACGGGGGCGTCCCCGGCGGAGTTTGAAGGTGAAGTTGGAAAGATATAACAAAAGCGAAGCCGATACCGTTACAAAAGTTTGTTAAATGTGACATGCTTTGCGGGGGTTGACATTTCACTAAAAATGTGGTATAATACACGTGTGGAATAGTATTTGAAGCCCATTCCGGCTCCTGTTCGGGGTCGAAGTGGGCTTTTTTCAGTTTCCGGGGAGGTTTGAATGGCGGTTTGCCTTTGTGAAATGTGCGGCGAAGAGAAGGGCGAAGAGTTCTTCTACGACCGACCGCACGGACTCTCCCGGTACTGTATCGAATGCGAACAGCGGCTTTACGACCGACTGTCGGAGAACTCCGGCGTCGGGGCGTACATCGGGCTTTTCGCCACCTGTGCGTCGCTGAACGTCCCCTTCTGGCCGACGAAGCTGCCGCAGATTACGGATTTTCTGAAAATCGAGGACAGATGGGTCTTCTACAATGAGCTGATTGCGGAAGAGGTTCACGGGGAGAACGGGCTTGTGCGCGGGTTCCTCGACGGGGAGACGAACATTCTCCGGTTATTCGGTACGAATCTCTCTCAGAAGGATACGGCGAAATTCATCGAGGTCACACAGCAGCACGAAGCCCTGAAGCCTGGTACGCGGGAACAGCGCGAACGGTGGGGCGAGGCGGATCTTTGCGAAAAAGTCCCCATGACGGACGCGATTTACGCGGAACTGGACCGGCAATATGAAAACTGGTGCGGAAGATACCGTGGACAGACCATCACGCCGCAGCTTGCCGACTCGATTGTGAAAATCTGCAAGTGGAACATGGTTACGGAGCGGCTGATCCGGATAGGCGAGTACGTCTCCGCGCAGAAGGTCCAGAAGATGGTAGACGACCTCATGGCTTCCGAACAGATGCGGAAGAAAGACGAGAAGCCCATCGAGAATATGCGGATGGACGCTCTTGTGGTGGCTCTGGAACAGGCCGGAGCGATGGAAAACGGGCAGTTCAAGACGCCCGCCGAGGTTCAGGAATCCTTCTGGAAGCGGTTCTTCAAGAAAAAGAAGTTCAATTATTCCGTGGACGCGGCGGATCACATGATCTTCGATTATTACAACAACGCCCGCCTGAACGCGGATCTTCCTGCGGCGAACGAACTTCCGGCTGAACTGAGGCTGGAAGACGAGCTCGGCGAATTTGAGCCGGAGCCGACGGAGGAAGAGATGAAACGGGCGCGGTATGCGGGACTTACGACGGTCGCCTTTGACGATGAGGACCCGTTTGCGGAGTCCGCGCATTAACAAATTGGTATCAATATAAGGGGATAGGGTAGCTCCCGAAAAAGCAATCACGCCTAATTGCTTTCCCCTTTTGATACATATATAGGCGAATAACTACGAAAGGCGCGTAGGCTATGGAAGAAATCTGGAAAGACATCGAGGGATTTGAAGGTAGGTATCAAATTAGTTCTTTGGGGCGAGTAAAGAGTTTCCTTGTGGATACGGAAACCGGCATTATTTTGAAACCTACGGTGTGCTCAAATGGATATTTGAGAATAGATTTGAGGAATAATGGTAGATACTATAAATATTTGATTCATCGACTTGTTGCAGAAGCATTCCTATCAAATCCAAATAATTATGAGTGTGTGAACCACAAAGATGAAACACGGGATAATAATTGTGTGGATAATTTAGAGTGGTGTACTCATAAATATAACTCAAATTATGGGACGGCACAACAACGAAGCGCAGATGCGAGGTCAAAGCCAATTGCTCAATATGAGACAAACGGGAGTTATTTGAAAACATGGAAAAGCAGTGCGGAAATTCAAAGGCTTCTGGGATTTGACAGGTCCAGCATACTTCGGTGTTGTATGGGAAAACAAGCAACTTCATATAAGTATATCTGGCAATATGCACAGGCACAATGAGTAGTTGGGATATATCCGGAAAGCGATATTCTAAAAGGCTCGGTAGATGGCTTAAAAATGAAACGGAAAAAGCATTTGATTATGACTCGGTAGATATAGATTCGAGCGCGTATATCATCAGCTTTTTTCGGGCCTATCCGGATGCGTTGTGTGATTTTTGCCGCGCTCCGGACGCGCAGTACGGTCTGGAGCTTCCCCAGAGGATGATGCTCCGGATCATGATACGGTATCGGAACGTCTATGTCACCGGATGCCGTGGCTTGACGAAGACCTACTGCATTCTGCTCGGCAAGATGGTCAAGGGGATCCTATGGCCCGGACTGAGAATGCGCTACACGGCTCCGAACCAGAAACAGGCGGCGGCTCTGGCAACACAGGCGTTCCACCAGATTGAGCACGACTATCCGATCCTTGCCTCCCACTGGACCTTGCGGAATGACCGGGAGGACATGTTCCGGATTACGACGATCTACGGGTCGGAGTTCACGATGTACGCGCCTCGCGGCGACAACTGCCATGAAACCATCGCGGAGGAAATCGGTCAGGAGGGGCGGGACCCCTTCGACATGGACAAGTACGAACAGGACGTGCTTCCCACCTGTCGTCTGGAACGAACGGTGAACCAGAAGCCGGACCGGTATTCTATCCAGTTACAACACTCCCACATTTCCAACGCCTGTTCCAAGACGAACCGGGCGTTCTCCGTACACAGAGAGGCTTGTCTGAAGGACATGCTTCACGGGGACCTCTTCGAGGGGTATGTGATTGACTTTTCGTGGATCACGGCTCTGATGGGGAATCTGCGAAACATCGCCTACATCAAGGACCAGAGGTCGAAGCTGACGGCGACGGCGTGGAAGCGGGAGATGTGCGCGCTTTATACGGGAGACGCGGAATCCCCGCTGATCCCGGACGAGACGCTGACGGCTTCCCGGCGGAATCCTCTGATGGAGGAAAAGCACTGCGGGGATCCGGAGGCGATTTACATTGTATCCCACGACGTTTCCTATGTAGACGACGCGAAGAACGCGAAATGCGCGGACGTGGTTCTGAAGCTATCGCTCTTCCCGGACATGGAGCGGCGGGACAAATACCGGAAACAGGTGGTATATGTAGACAACTACGCACCTCCGAAGACAGATTACCTCCAGGCGCAGCGCATTCGCTCCCTGTGGGAGAAGTTCTGCATGGACGGCGGGAAAACCACTTATCTTGTGGTCGATACATGGCAATACGGAACCGGCGTCGTGGAAGAACTGATGAAGCCGACGGAGGACGGGCGACCGCCGCTCTGCTGTGTGAATCACATGGCGTTCCAGTTCATCGAACAGCCGGGGGCGTTGCCGGTCATTTACCCGATGAAGGCGACCGGACGGGGCGGTGCTGACGCGGATGCGGACATGATCTCCTACGCGCAGATTGAATTTGAGCAGGAGAACGTGGAACTGCTTGTGCCGAACGTGCTTGACGGCGTGGAAGCCTATCGGAACGCGCATCGGATCAAGGATGCCCGGTACGACGCGCAGATTGCCCTTCCTTACCGGCAGTCGGAGCTGTTATGCCAGCAGATTGCAAACCTTCAAACGGAGGTTTCGGGGCTATCCTTCAAGGAAAAGCGGAAATCCAAGGCGATTCAGCGAGACATCTGGTCGGCGTTGAAATACGCCCTCTGGATGGCGAAGAAGCTCGAGACGGGGCTCAAGACGGAGATCTACCGGACGAAATCCTCGTGGAGCGAGAAAATCGAAGCGGTCAGACGGATGGGCGGCTTCTCCGGGACACGTCAACCCGGGATACAATCGCAGGGAGGCCGGGCCGGAGTTCTGGCGATGAGGAAAAACGTGCGCTGATGGAAAAATATCAATTATACATAGGTGCGCTTCAGGATATTCCGGCGGGGATTGAATTTTCCTATTACGACAGCCGGAGGCGGTATCTTTTCCTCCTGTCCGACCACAAGCCGGAGGGGAAGTTCAAAGTGGTTCCGGAGACGATGTACGGGGAACTGGATCCGGGTGAGCGGGCGTGGTTCAACAACGCCTGTATGGTGCTGAACTCCCGGTGGGTACGCGCCCACGAGGAAGAAGCGGCGGAAGCGGCGAACGGTTTTCTCGCGCTGTTTGAGAAGGAATTGAAAAAGGAAGCGGAAAGGGCGGCTGAAGATGGAAGAAACCAAGGCTCCGGCGAAGGGGCTGATCCGGGCGGCGGTTGAGAAATTCAATGCGCTGTCCGACCAATACAGCGGCATTCTGTCCGCACAGGCATTTGCGTCGGCGTTTTCCCGGGCCAACTACGGCATGGCGAATCAGCCGTCGGTACAGAACGCGAGAATCAAGGGAATTTCCTCCCTGCCGGTGGACTACACAAAGGATCAAATCGGAGAATATCTCAGATACCCCTACTCCCACGAGCAGGAGTTAAGAGAGACGGCGGAGATTCTTCGGTGGACCAACTATCCGTTCTTCAAAATCAACAAAACGGAGCAGGACATCCCGACGGACCGGTACTACTTCAAGCCCTTGTATCTGACAGGGGAAGAGGGAAAGATGGAACGGTTCCAAAGGGAAGCGGTTCTGCTTGACCGACTGAACAAGGAGATCAAACCGGAGGCTACACTTCACCGGATTCGCGGCGAGGCTCTGCTTCAGGGCAAGGCGATTTACACGACGCGGATTCAGGCGGACAAGGCGCACAACAAGTTCAACTACGCCTTTCTGGAACAGCTTCCGACGGACTGGTGTACGATCATCGGACGGAACAACATTTCCGGATGGACGGTATCGTTCAATATGATGTACTTCCTCCGTCCTGGCGCGACGGTGGAACAGTACGGGGACCTCTTCCTGCCCTACATGGACGCTTTTGAGCGGATGTTTACGGAGAAGGAGGAGCAGACCAGGCAATTCGTTTACGCCTCCCACAACAACGCTGTGAGCGTTCAAAAGGGGAACCGGAAGATTGCCTTTTATCCCGAGAATGTGGACGCGGAATCCGTCGGAAATCCCCGCGTATTCCAGCAGAACGGGACATGGTGCTATTACGTCTCCCTTCCCATCGACCGGGTATGGGTGTTTGAAATCGACGACACGACGCCCGCGATCATTCCTCCTCTGGCGGGGATGTTCCTGACCTACGCGCAGCAGTCCGATTTCGAGGAGATCCAGAAGACCTTATACACCAATCCGCTTGTGAAAATCTTCACGGGCGAGATCCCCTACTTCAACGATGAGGGGACGCGGGTGGAGGATACCTACAAGCTCTCCGAAGGCGGACGGATGCTGTTCCAATTCCTTTTTGAGGAGATGATGAACCGCAACAACACGGCGGGGACAGCGTTCTTCATGGCCCCCGTGGAAAACATCAAGAGCCACGACTATCAGGAATCCGCCAACGCGAACGACATTTCCACGACGTTCAATCAGTACGCGGGGTCCAAGGTGGGGCTTGCGGCTCTGATTCCAGTGGACAAGGACATCAAGGCGGCACAGGTTGAAGCGGCGATGAAGATTGAAAGCCGGTACGCGACGGCTTGCATTTACCCGCAGTTCGAGCGGATGATGAACTGGATTTACAAGTCCCTTCATCTCCAATACGAATGGGAGTTCAAGATTTTCGGAACGATCTTCACCGAAGAGAAGATCCGGAAGGACGCGGAGGCGGAATTTGCGCGGGGCGATATGTCCGCGCTGTTCGTCATTGCGGCTCTTGACGGTCTGAGCTGGCTCGACAAGATTTCCATGCTCCGGGCGATGGACTCTTCCGGGATTATGGATCTGTTCCGGGTTCCCGAGACGGCGTACACGCAAAGCGGGAAAGTTTCGGGTTCCTCCGGTCAGCCGGGGCGACCGAGGACGGAGGGAATCTCCTCCGAATCGAAGGAAAAAGCGATTGACATGGGCGTTTCGGAGTCGGATTTAAGCGAATGACGCGGAGGATTTCATGGATCATCCCAGCGGCAGATCTCAGCGGAGAAGAGTTGACAGGCGAAAGAAGTTCCGTCAGCAGAATATGATTGACGGCGGAGAACTGCGGGACGATTTCTCCATGTGGTTCGGGCGGAACAGGGGCATCATCAAGCGTCCGGAGTTCCACTTCAAGCGGGATATGAAGATTTATGCGAACCGGAAATACCGTCGGTCTGACGGAGAAAAGCCGGTTTGCAAGGGCAACGGAAACCGGAGAGCGTTTGATCTCTGGTGGACGATCTACTAAGGAGGGCGTGAGTGGACGTCAATCGCATCAATCGAACGGTGATTCCAGGGACGGCGGGACCTGTGAGTGTTCCGCAGAAATACGCTTCCTACATGGACGATACGGTGAGGAAAATCGTGGCCCGTGGGAACGACGCGGAGATCCGGTCATCCAAGGATGGGATTAAGATATTCGAGGTCTCGAAGAAAGTGGTTGCGGTGATTCCGAAAGATGGGGAATGAATATGTTTAGCATAGTATTAGACGAAATTCCTAAAAAGTCAACCATTACTTCAAAGGTTAATTTGTCGGCAATTAAATCCGGCGAAGGAAGACCCGTTGTCGGATTTGTGCCGCCCTGTTTTATGTTTTCCAGAAGGTTGAATATTGATACTCAAAGAAAATGTGGTTCAGTAGATTGGACAGAAAGAGAACATATTGACATTCCGAAATGGCTCTTTGATGGCAGAGGGCCTGAATAATCCGGGATAGTGTAGGGGTTACACAGTGGGTTTTGGCCCCACTCACGTCGGTTCGATCCCGGCTCCCGGCGTAAAACTGAAATATGCCGTATAAACGGGCGGTGCATAGGTGCTTTCGGTGGATGGGTTCAATTCCCATACTGTCCGCAAAAATAACATATTCCGGTAAACCGATTTATACAGGGGCGTAGTTTAACGGTAGAACGGCGGTCTCCAAAACCGATAATGGGAGTTCGATTCTCTCCGGTCCTGTATTATGGTTGGGTCTCCCTCAAGTCCGATACCACTCCGCACACGCCTCTGCTTGATTGAAATGCGTACCTGTGCGGGAAAGTCGGGCAATCCGGCAGAGTGGAGCAGTGGCAGCTCGTCAGGCCCATAACCTGAAGGTCGAAGGTTCAAATCCTTCCTCTGCAATTTGGCGGACGCGCCGAACGGCTTCCTGTGCCGGATTCCGGCGGAGACATTGTGTCTCTGAGGGATCAAACAGGATATGGAAGCATAGCTCAACAGGCAGAGCATCGGTCTGTTAAACCGAGGGTTTTAGGTTCGATTCCTAATGTTTCCGGGGTCCCGTTTGCGCGCGCGGGTTGGTTGGGTTCGCAGCCCTCACGTCCGATACCAAAAAGCATATGGCCTCTCATGGAAGCACACTATATGAAAAAGTCGGACAAATGCTCTTGTAGCTCAATTGGTAGAGTACGGCTTTCGTAAAGCTGGGGTTCCGGGATCGTGACCCGGCAAGAGCTTCCTGCTCCTGTATGTCAACAGTAGACGACCGCTCCTGTAAAGCGGGGATAATGGTGCAAATCCATTCTGGAGCTTAACTGAATATATCTCTCCGTAAATGGGCGGGGAGGGAAGCCAAGAGGGGCTGGATCTGCAAAAGCGGATTCGGCCCCTTTTTCTGTTTTCGGGAGAAAGACATGACGGTTAGAGAGAAATACAGTTACGACAACGCAGAATTTGCCCCGCTGAGAGATCCGGCACGGGCGGTCATCGCCTCCTATCAGGACGCGAATCGTGCGCTCGACACCATTCAGGAATACTGCCTGATTGAAGAGGGAATGCCGAATCTTTCCGCCGCGATTCATCATCAAGCTCACGCTTATCCCGGACGCTTCGACCGCTTTGCGGAGATGCTTCACGAACGGCATCTAATGGCAGAATATCCGGCGACGGCTGAGATGGACTGGCGGGAGGAACTGAAGGGGCTTGACGATGTGTTCCGGTGCGTGATTGACGCTATGGAGGACATTCAGGACGCGCTCGAGGCATTCCACGCGGCGACGGACAACCCACGATTCCGCCCTATGGCCCTTCTGACGGAGGAGCTGATGGCTGAGAACTCCGCTGACTACACGAAGTTCCTCGACATGTGGGCGCGGTGGGATAATGACAGCGGCTCCAAGACGTCGTTTGATTCGTGGGTCCGCCACTTTGCGGGGCTTTGCCCTACGGAGGATTAAGGGATGGGACGGCTGAAAACGGTAAACACCGGCGGAAAGCTGGCTTCGTTCTCCGGTTCGCTCCGGGTGCTTTCGGAATCCGAGGGGATGCTTCAGAAGGTTGAAGTGATGCTCCTCAATTCCGATGTAAACCGGAACAACTGGCAGTATCTGAATCTGGCGGAACACAGGCATCTTTTCGCCGACACGCCGCTTCTTGTGGCGTACAAGGGGAAACAGGTCGGGGACGGACACAATTTCGATGAGGTCCGGAATCCCGACGGGACGGTGACGGCTTCCTTCATGTCCGCCACCGCTGAAAGGGTTGTTGGGTGGTTCAAGTCCGAAAGCGACATCAGGCTTGAAACCATTGACAATAAAGAATGGATTGTCGGAACCGGTCATATCTGGAAATGGTATGCGCAGGAGCTTGTCGCCAAACTTCGCGGACAGGGACGCGAAAACGGCGGCATGGCCGTCAGCATCGAGACACTGATTGACGAGATGCACATGGACGGCGATACCGAAGTTTATACCAAATACCAGATTCTCGGCACGACGATTCTCGGGGATGACGTCGCGCCCGCAGTTGTGGACGCCGGAATCCGCGCACTTTCCGCCATCGGCACGGCAGAGATCCGAAAAATGACATTACGGGTTGCCTCTGCCGAAGTTTTGCAGCAGTTGCAAAAGTTTAATCCGCAGCCGTTTGGCGAGAGCGAAAACGAACAGGGAGAGGATGATACATCCGGCTCCATGAATACGAAAGGAAAACTGCTTATGAACAGCAAAAGACTGAAGGAGCTGAGCGCACTGTTCCCGGATTTCCGGTTCATTACCGCCGACGAGAACAGCGTCACTCTCTGCTCCGTTGAAGGGGATTTCTACCGCGTCCCGTATGACGTGGACAACGGTACGATCATCCCCGGCGCGAAGACCTCCGTCAACGCCGTCGTGGTGATTGGCGAGGGCGACAACGCCGTTTCCGTTCCGCTGAACGACGTGCGCGGCGAGGATGTTCAGACGATCAACGATCTGACGGAAAAGCTGAACGCGGCGGAAGAGGAGCGGTCCTCCGCTCTGAAGAGCCTCGAGGATATGCGGAAAGCCGAGACCGAGAGACGGAAAGAGGCTTGCCGCAACGCTATCGAAAACTGTTTCAACGAATTCAAGGAATCGTGCGATGCGGATTTCGATGAAAAGCTGTGCGAGGAATTCCTGACCGATGAAAAGCTCTGCGAATACGCGGAGATGGAGAAGGACGGGAAGTTCTGCGGTGACGCCGCCGCTGTCCGCGATGTTTCTGCGAAGTGCGCGAAGGTTATGAAGGACGCGGCCAAAGAGAAAAAGGCCCGCGAAAACGCGAAGAAAACCTACGCTTTCGACCGGAACGACGGTGAGGACGGCGCGTCCGACGGCTTTGACAAGATGATTCAGTCCATTATGGCGGACTGACGGAAAAGGAGAACAAACATGGCTTACATTGCGAATACGGCGTTTGAGTTCAAAAACTCGAACAGCATCTACAACGGCCTTCAGAATGTTGCGGGAAAGTTCGGTTCCTTCTCCGGAACGACCTTCACCCCCGACGTCTGCTCCGCCGGTTTCATGGTGACGCAGAACTCCCTGATCCCCAACGAGGGCTACGAGAGCTTTGTGGACGCCTCTGACAATCCCCGGATTCTGAACGGCAACACCTGGTACTTCGTCGCCGCCGCTTCCGGTTCCGTTGTGGGCGCACCCGGCGATCACACCGGCATCTATGCCGCCAACACCTACAACGTGCATTCCGTGGTTTCCGCCAACGGTCAGATGAAGTACAACCTCGGCGCGAACACGCTGGGTCTGGCGATTCCCGCCGACGAATACGGCGACTTCACCGAGCTGATTGTCGGTGAACAGTACAAGTTCGGCGCGGGCAACTTCGCCTCCGTTCCCACGGTTGGGCAGTATGTGACGATTGTGAACGGACTCTTCTCCGCCTCCTCCGCCACCGCTCCCACGACCGGCGCGGTTTACGGTCAGGTTCTGCGGACGGAGCCGTTCAACGAGGGCGCGTCCTTCTGGGGCGACGGATACATCGTGAAGATCCTCCGCTCCGTTGGTGCTTAATTCGGAAAGGCAGGATGAAAAGATGAATCTGAAACTCAACTCTCTCAACAGAGACCTCTTTATGGTCTCCGGCGCGAACGACATCCGCGTCAACACGGCGGGCGGCAAGCACATCTCCCGGAACGACGTTGTGTCCTCCGGCAGACTGCTTCTGACCGAGTATGTGGGCAATCAGCTCAACCTCCGCCCCGACACGAAGGGTTCCTTCACCTCCCGGCTGAACGGCGTGAACTACTCTGACTTCGCTCAGAAAACCACGGAAAAGACCCTGATGTTCTGCGCGGCTCTTGCCAATCAGGCGGTCGGCAAGGAGGCTCCCGTTTCCTTCGACGAAGTGCGGAATAACATGAGCTACGCCAAGGACGAAAACTTCCTCCGCGCTCTGGCGGCTATCACCCGCGACGTTCTGGAACCCACCCTCTTCGCCGTAATGGACGATGTTGCGGCGGGGAACCTGATGCAGTGGGAGACCGTTCCGTTCGGCGGCACGAAGGAAATTACCATCGCGTCCAACGACGTATTCCTCTTTGAGGATTCCGCGTGGGGTTCCGCGAGAAGCGCGTCCTACAACCGTCTCTATGACAAGACGATCACCCTGAATCCTTCTCCGAAGACCACTCAGGCGAAGATCTACTGGTATCAGCACGTTGTGAACGGCGACATCGGACGCTACTACGCCGCCATCGTTCGCGGCATGTGGAACAAGATCTACGCCATGTTCATTCAGAACCTGACGTCCGCTGTCGGCAACGTGGCCTACATTCCCACCGGTCTGACGGCTTCCGGCTACACGACGGACAACTGGAACGCCATCACGACTCTGGTGGCTGCCGCCAACGGTGTGAGACGCGACAATCTGGTTGCGTTCGGCACGGTTCAGGCTCTCTCCAGAGTCCTTCCCACCGACGGAACCGGCGCGGCTATCGTGGGTCTTCAGTATGGGCTGGGTGAGGACTGGATCCGCAGAGGCTACATTCCCAACGCCGCTGGTGTGCAGCTTGTGGAGATTCTGCCCGCGATTGTTCCCGGTACGCAGAACTCCACGCTCGACACCATCGGCTTCGGCGACAACATTGTGGTCACGGCGAAGGGCGGCTACGGCTACGCTCCCATCTACGGCGGCTACTACGAAGGCTCTCCGCTCACGCTGGAGCTGAGACCCGAAGAGACCGGCGATCTGACCATCGATGTGACGGCCACCGCGATCTTCGACATGAAGCCCGTGTTCGCCTCCAAGGTCGGCGTCATCACCGACGTTGCCTGACGACACGAAAAACTCTCCGGGGGCTTCACGGCCTCCGGAGGGAATTTGATTACATCCCAATGATCCCGGGAAACGAGAGTTATTACGGAGGATTTCAAAATGGCGAGAACTGCGAAAGCGAAAAACATGGAAGCCGAATCCGTTCCGGCGGAAGAGGCGGTCCTTATGGAAAGCGAAATCAGCGAGGCGGCTGAACCGGCGGAAGCGGTTGAACCGAAGGCGGAGGAAAAATCCGACCGACGGGAATACACGGAAGCTGAGATTCAGGCGATTGTGGCGGCGGCGGTGAAGAACGCACTGGCTGAGCAGAAAAAGGCGGACGATCCCGACGGGATGGTAACACTTCTGTTCCTCGGAGGCATCGCTCCCGGCACGACGGTGACGCTTGACGGCATGGGGAGGATTCCCCGTGACGGGAACACGCTGACTGTGACGAAGCGGGATTTCTTCCAGAATCTCGGAGCGCAGACCGATCTTCTTCTGCGGAAGCGAAAACTGATTGTGACGGACGGTCTGACGGACGAGGAACGGGAGCGGTACGGCGTCCTCTACAAGGACAACGAACTGCTTTCCGCTGCGGTCTACCAGAAGCTCCCGGACTACGACACGGAGAGGCTTTCCGGAATTTACGAAAAGCTCTGTCCGGAGCACAGGGAGCTTGTACGACGGGTACTCCACACGGGGGCGATGGACGGCGACTGGCGCGTTTCGGCGGACAAGCTGAAGGCGATTATCCGGATTGACCGCGCTGGTGGTCTGAAGGGTACGCCGCTCGAAGATGATCTGAAACGTCTGGCGGGAGAACTCGACTGACGAATTGAATAGAGGTGCAATATGGCGACTCCGATTTTACAGGTTATTACCCAATACTGCGAGGCATACGTGGACGATATACGTCTTGCGGAGGTGAGAGAATCAGCCCCCGCGCTTTACCTGAGACAGTGCTGGTTTTTCCTGAGGGTCGCCATTTCCCTTTTCAATCATCCGACGGAGATTCAGACCTACCTTCTCGGGACGGATAACGAACCGAAGCTGACGGAGCCTTCCTTTGCGGACACGGTTCTGACGCTTGACGCGGATCAGGACGGGGAATTCACGCTTTCCCCCGGTTTGGACTACGCGGGATATGAACTGGCGTCCTGCCGTATGCGGGAGACGGCTCCTGACGGCTATGTGACCTATTACGCGGTGGATTTCGCCTATGATGCGCAGACAGGCGACTTTACCGTAAACGGTCAGTACCCGGCGGGAACAGTCTTTGAACTCGATTTCGCCAACGATGGGGAATTTCTTAACACGCTGACGCCCGAAATGATGGACATTCTCGGGACGGGGTTCGGGTTGACCTGGCGGGAGCGGTTCAACGCGGACTGGCTCTCTCTTGTGGCGAAGGTGGAGGACAAGTCCTTCAAGGAGCAGACGCGCTCCTCCGACAAGCGGGCCAATACGGAGCAGATTGAAGCGATGCGGGTTTCCTTTGCCGGGAAGATGCGGCGGTTCGAGCAGAATCAATACTACCGGAACTATGTTCCGCAGAGCGCAAGAATCGGAATCAGGAATTAACGAAGAAAGGGAAATAACATGAGAAATATCGGCGAAATGAAGGTCGAAAACGCTTCGGCGGCGACGATCTCCAGCATTTTCGTAAACAACGCCTGTGATCTCTGCACCGTTCAGGTGTTCGGATCCGCAACGGCGATGCAGGTAAAGATTCAGGGCATGACGGACACGGCTTCGGATGACTGGCGCGACATCGCGGTGTTCGATCTCGGAACGCTCGAGCTTTCCGACGGGTCCTACGGGATTCAGGCAGCGGGCGTTTATGCCGTATCGATTGCCGGATTGAAGCAGATCCGGATCAACGTGGTATCCGTGACCGGAACCGTGAACGTGACGGCGGCGTTTGCCAACACGTCCGCCGACTGAGAAGGGAGAGGAAAAGATGGCTGTTGATGCACTGGCCCGTGCTCTGGCGGCGGGTAAAGTTCCGGTTTCCGCTTATGAGATGGCGGTGAAAGCCGGTTATACGGGAACGGAAGAGCAGTTTGCCGAAGACATGGGGAACTCCGGGACCAATGCGGCGAACGCAGCGGCTTCGGCTTCTGCGGCGGCGGCATCGGCGGAATCTGTAAGCGCGAGTGCTGCGCAGATTGCGACGAATACGAATGATATTAGTGACTTAAAAGAATCTTTAAGTGATTACCCCAATGTAAAAAACATTGTTTATACTGGAACACCGTTTTTAACCACAAAAGCTATATATGATGCCGTTCTTTATCCAGTTGTTGGCGTTAATGTTTACAATAATCAATACAGCAAATACAGGCTTTATCGTATGCGCCTTAAATACTCTACCGCACAAGCAGTTTATACTACTTTGCAAGGATTGTCGGGCGAAAACTGGGTAAATATCGAAAGCGTAGAAATTGCGGTTTCCGATCTCTCCACACTCAGCGGGATTGCACTGTATAAAAGTAATACAGGAAAATTTGATATTACAATAAATTGGGATTTGGTTTCAAGTTCCATAAACGGAAGTAGCACTTATGAATTGAACAATTCTGTTATCAACTTAAAAACACAGAGCATAGAATCTGAAATTGCGACAAACAAAGGAAACATCACTAAACTGGAAAACATTGTTTATACTGGAACACCGTTTTTAACCACAAAAGCTATATATGATGCCGTTCTTTATCCAGTTGTTGGCGTTAATGTTTACGATAATCAATACAGCAAATATAGATTAAACTACCTGAGATTAAAATTCACATCGGGTACAACTCACAGAACTGTATATACATCGTTACAAGGCTCTAACGATGGTTCGACGTGGACGCCTGTAGGAGAAGTTCTTGTCAACGCGGATGATTCAACATTTGAATCCGAATGGGCGGCACTCACGGGGCTTGCAGTTTATACATCTACAAATGGGAAATTCGACATTACCATAAATTGGAATGTTGTAGGGGATAGAATTAACGGCACATCTACTTATGATTTGAATAACGGTTGTATAAATCTCAAAACAAAGTTGATAGACGGAAAATTGACGGCATTAGCTTCTGTTGATGAAATAGAGGATTTTTTGCTGATGACACACGCAAAGCATACGATTGATGTAGGTGTTGGGAAAGAATACACAACAATCGGCGCGGCGTATGCGGCAATAACAGACAGTTCTTTTGATAATCAATACAATGTACGGATTTTTCCGGGAACTTATAACGAAATCGAACTTGCACCACCTGCATTTACTCACACTTTTGCGGCTTTTCCGGGTACTGTTATTGTTAATTCCGTGGGGGTTGATAATGGCACTATAAATGGCAAGCCACGAATGGAACAATCAACATTTAACCTAAGTCGAATCAGCAAATTAAGTGATTTAATTGTTTATGCCGATGAAGGGATGAACTATTGCATTCATTTCGATAGCGGTATTTCAAGGCGCGCGGCAATTTGTGAAAATCTGTATTGTAAGAAATATTACGGAGTGGATGCTTCTCACCCGAACGGTCTAAATGTTTCAAATTACGCTTATTCCAGCTACGAAAATTGTCAAGTAATCGGAATGGGAATGGGCGGAAATGCTTATCGTGTTGAATTTAATAATTGCTATTTTGAAAACGGCGATGTGGAAACGCACACACGGGCAAACAATTCGGAAAATCCCAATACAAAAATAATTTTCAACGGATGTCAGCGCATTAACAGCCGTTATCAAACAACAGTTGTCGGTAGTTACGCTTCAAATGGTTTATACATTTGCGAAATAAACGATGATGTTTCAAAATTTGGAGACACTTCATTCATTTACGCATATCAGAGCGGCGATATTCCTTGGATTGTTATGGGTAAAAACAACAAGAATTTCGCTGTAAAATTCACAAAATTGGATGATACGGCGGACAGCGATGAAAAATGGGAAAATATCGTTACAACTGATAAGAGGTATATTGCACTTGCTTCTGGCGTATCTGTAACAAAGGGGCAGTGGATAAAGTACGATGGAACTATTTGCGACAATTCCACAAGCGCTTTTGATGTATATGGAATCGCCCTTGTGGATGCAAATGCCGATACAAATAATGCTATTCCAGTATGGTGCGGCGAAGCATATCCCATAATTGCAAACGACGGTGAATACGGAATTGATGCAACTGGAAATTTGTCGGAAAGTGCTACTACAAAAATAGGCAGAGTAGTAAATAATATTTTTTATCGTTATTGAGTAAAGAAATCTTTGAGTCACCAACTCACAGGGCCGAAATTACCAGCTTTTGACACAAAAACGCCCGTCAGCGGATAACTGACGGGCGGATGGCTTTGCATTTTACCTGTACTTGTTGTAGGAGTTTTTGACGGCCTGTTGATTAACGATGACGTACTGCATCGTGGTATTGATATTCTCATGCCCGAGAAATTTCTGTACCTCTTCGAGGGGCATTCCGTGTCCAATCAGGTCTGTCGCCAAAGTCCGACGATATTTGTGCGGATATACGCCGCTCACTCCAGCTTTATCGGCAATCATTCTGAGGAGTTTCCGAACCCCTCCGGGCGTTAATCTGTCGCTCCGTTTACCAATAAACAGGGCCGGGAGTTCATCCGTGCGGGTGTTCAAATATTCTTGCAGGAGCATTGTTGTGAGCTTATCGATATAGACCATGCGTTCCTTTCGCCCCTTGCCGTAAACCTTGATTTCACGGTCTATGAAATCAATGTCTTCACGGTTGAGTTGACATATTTCGCTGATTCTGCATCCAGTCGCTTCAAGCAAGGCAAGCAATGCTCTGTTCCTGACTTCGGAGCACCTGTCGCCGCGCACAATATCACAACTGTTGTGCAACTTGTAAATGTCCGCTTTTGAGTAAACATCCTTAATTGTTTTCTCAAACTTGATCCTACCGATGTTTTTCATCGGATTCTTTTCGATAATGTCCTCGTTGTGCAGCCACTTGAAAAATGCCGCCAGATTGCATCTCTTGTCTTCCAAGGTTATGTCGCTGTTACCTCTTGTTTTGCAGTCCTCCAAATATTGCCGAATGTGATAGACGGAGACACGGGAGACGGGCATTCCGCAAAAGTCAAAGAACTTCTTGATGGCATATTTGTAGTGCGAAATGGTCTTAGGCGTTCTGCCCTCAACCTTCAAGGCGAGAAGATAAGCGTCGATTACGGCAGAGGTTTCTTCATATTCAGCCGACAGTATCCTATCGTCAATCTCATAATTTTCTGCTACGCTTTCGGCTATTTGTATCGCAACAATCGCATTGTCTGCGGTCAATGCACGATCAAAGCCTTGCGACATTTCACCTAACATTTGCTTTTTCTTAAACGATGACATTTTTGTCCTCCTTGTAATAAAAAAATTTTCTAAAAAAGTAAAGGAGCGTCCATATGACGGCGCAGGAAATCATCGAAATCATTTTGAAATGGGCGATTCCGTTCATTCTTTCAACGGCTGCGTCTGCGGTCATTGCATACGGGCGCGGCATACATAAACGAGCTACGGACAGGGAGCGGGCGATTGAGGACGGTTTACAGAGTCTTCTGCGGTCCGAGATCATCCGGGCAAACGACAAATACACGTCGCAGGGTTTTTGCCCGGTCTACGCGAAAGAGGCTTTGAAACGGTCCTACGAAGCGTATCACGCGCTGGGCGGGAATGATGTGGCGACGAAGCTCTATCACGACGTGATGGCTCTGCCGGAGAATCCGATTTAATTTCCCGAAAGGATGAAGACATGGCACTTACGATTCGGAAAATTCCGATGCCGGTTTCGCAGTATCCGATCAAATGCCCTTACGGAATGAGCCCGACGCGGATTGTGATCCACAACACGGCGAACGACGCGTCGGCTGAGAACGAGATTAAATATATGCAGTCCAACTCCACGCAAACGTCCTTCCATTACGCCGTAGACGACAAGGAAGCGGTGCAAGGCGTGGACCTCTGGCGGAACGCATGGCACGCCACGGACGGAGCAAACGGGACCGGAAACCGCAAGGGAATCGCCATTGAGATCTGCTATTCCAAATCCGGCGGAGAGCGGTTCATGAAAGCCGAAGAGAACGCGGCGGAACTTGCGGCAAAGCTGCTGATTGATTTCGGGTGGGGAATCGACAAGATCACGAAGCATCAGGACTATTGTTCGTGGAAGCACTGCCCCGGACGGACGCTCGATCTCGGGTGGGACCGGTTCGTAAAGATGGTGGAGAAGAAGTACAAGGCGATGGCGGGGCTGGGGGTTGAGGACGAAGACGAGGTCGTCAACCTTAACGGCTTCAAAATCGAGCGGATTCACGATTTCTCGATTCTTTACTGGGACAAGTCGAAGAAGAAGGGGACTACCTCCAATTACATCAACGGCGGGTTCTTCGGGTACTACAAAGAAAACGGCGTGAACTTCACCCTTCCGGTGGGGAATCTGATGTGCGATCTGGAAGCGGGAAGCATCCCGTCTGTCGCGCTGAAATACCTCTCCGGATGTATTCACGGGAAGAAGCTCTGTTGGGGAACGAACGACAACGCTTCCGCTCAGTTCAAAGGGAAGACGGTATCGACGCTGGTTCTTCCGCAGACGGGAACGCCCTACGTCCGGGAGCTGGCGGCTCCTCCGGCGTCGTGCCGGTATGCGATTTCCGGGGTTCCGGTGATCCGGGGCGGAGTGGATATCTCCTACAACAATTTCGTGAAGCCGCAAGGATGGGACGATTCGTGCTTTTACGCGACTTCCCGGAACTTCATCGGGATCAAGGGGACGAGCCTGTGGGTGGTATCCGGAACGACGAAGACCTCCAACTATGTGGCGACTTCCGAGGTTTACGACAAGCTGAAGGAGTTCGGGTTTGATGAGCTGATCTGTCTGGATGGCGGATCGAGTTTTTACCACAAGTATAACGGGAAATCGGACGTGGTTTGGGTTGACCGGAACGTGAACAACCTGATTCTGTACTGAGGGTTTTATGTGGAGAATCGCACATTTCAAGTGGTGGGTTCGGGATTTCTTCCGATTCATCCGAAGGATTCCCGGCTATCGGAGGCTTGACAGGGACTACGGATACGATCCGGATGTGTATGCGTTTATCATCAGTGAGTACGAACGGGTTCTGCGTGAGCTTACGGGCGGGAAGATCTCCAAGCCGACCTACTCTGCGGAATATGTGATTACGACGGTGGAGGACCGGTATGCGGAAATCTATGAAGAAAACGACTGACACGGTCCTCTGGGCGAGGCAGTATTCCAAGCGGTTAATCACGGCATTGCTTGTGGGCTGGGCATTGGGGGCGGTCATCGGGGCGGTTTACGAATTTCTCCGGCTGATTGCGTCGCCCGAGACGGCGGGGATGGATGCGTTTTACATCTACCTGGCTGTGCCGCTGACGTGTGGACTTCCGTCCTACCTCATCCCCAACCTCTTACTGAACAAAGAGAAGGTTAAACAGAACTACATTCCCAACTACGATCAAATCGTACTGAACGGGGAATATAAAAACGAAGAAGGAATCGGAACGACCGAAAACGAGGTAACGAATGATTTCAGACTTCACGCTGATTACGAAGCACTTTCCGGAAAACCGGGACATATTGATATTTCCAATCTCTGACGTCCATCTCGGCGCGGCGGAGCATATGGAATCCGCCTGGCGGGAGTTTCGGGCGGCTATCCAGAATGAGGAAAATTCCTACATTATACTGTGCGGAGATATGTGCAACAATGCGATCCGCAATTCTGTTTCCAATGTTTACGATGAGGTTCTCCGCCCGAGGGAGCAGAAGCGGTTGATGGTGGAAATGCTGACTCCGCTCCGGGATAAGATCCTCTGCGCCGTTCCTGGGAATCACGAGTGCAGAAGTTCAAAAGAGGTCGATGATGACATTATGTATGACATCATGGCGAAATTGGATCTCGAGGATTTATACCGGGAAAACATTGCTTTTCTAAAAATTCAAATTGGAAGTCTCACCGCAAACGGGACGCGGAATCCGACTTATACATTCGCTGTGACGCATGGATCCGGCGGCGGTGTTCTGACAGGCGGTTCCGTAAACCGGGCGGAGAGATTCGCATACGCAATTGACGGTGTGGACGCAATGATAAGCGGTCACGTTCACAAGCCATTTGTGTCCCATCCGGGGAAGATCAAGGTCGATACGAACAACAACAAAGTATCAATCAAGCCCTTCCATGTGGTAACGTGCAGTTCATGGCTTGAATGGGGTGGTTACGCAGCGAAAAAGATGTTGCTCCCCACCTCGCACATTCCGCAGAAGATCCTTCTTTCCGGCAAATCCAAAGACATCAAAATTATTCTGGGGTGACAAAATGGAACTTTTCTGGCAGATTCTTCCGGCTGTACTTGTGGCGGTGATTCCGATTCTCTCCGGGTTCCTGTGCCGACTGCTGAAGCGGCTGGCGGACAAGGTTGTGCAGAACATGGAGGACGAGCGGGTCAAGGTTCTGGTGGGTGAAATCGACATGGCGGTACAGTCGGCGGTGAACTATGTGAATCAGACCTTTGTGGACGAATTGAAGAAAGCCGGGACATTCGGAGAGGATCCCGAATACGCAGAGGAGGCGTTTCGGACGGCGTATGAGACGGCGATTGAGACGATTTCCTCCGACGCGATGGACTGGATTTCCGAGACCTTCGGCGATGTGCGGAAGTATCTCGAGGTGAAGATTGAGGAGAGCGTACAGTACAACCACCGGTGGGCTGGACTGAACGGGTGAGGATGAATGGAAAGTCTGAATCTTGATTTTCTCCGGAACGCAACGGAAGCGGGATATGGTCCCGTATTCCGAAACGACCGGTACAATCTGGCTGCCGTTCAAATCGAGGGGAGCTTTACGGGGCTATCCTTGGTTCTGGAAGGGCGGACGGACGTTGACGCGGGTCCGTGGGAGGCTGTCGCGGGGTGGTCTGTATCGGATCCGAATACGAAAACGGAGACAGTTTCTTCCGCCGGGATTTATGAATGGCGCATCGAGGGCATCCGGGAATTTCGGTTCCGGATTCTCGCCATTTCGGGCGGGGCGGTGAACGCTTCCGGCGTACTCTACAATTCGGCGGACAACTCGACCTATCCGTATACTTCGGCTCCCGGCTCCATTACGTTCGGGGATCCCGCGCTCTTTGTGAAGGGGATTTGTGAGCAGATCTTCTTCGACCCGTCCACGGGGAACATTGTGGGCTACGACAACACGGCGACGGACGGTTCAGTGACGATTTCCGTGAATCTCGCGGAGATTGCGGGAGGCATGGGAAACCGGCTCATCGGGGTGCTTCCGGACACGGCGCGGATTTCGGGCGGGTACACGTCCTCGGCGTTCTCGCTCGAGACCCGTGAGAAGATCATGGGCGGGCAGATTGCGTACAACGCGGTCGCCCAGGTCTGCGAAACGGTAACGGCGGAATCCGAAACCCTCGTTGTCAGCCGGGAACCCGCTCCGTCCCTTGCGGAGAATCCGGGAGACGGGACCTTCTGGGCGTATGTGAAGCGCGTGGGAGACGGAGCGCAGAAAGGAATGAACGTCGGGGTTAATCCTTCGACGCGGGAGATTGTGAACTTCACGGCGGAGACGGGAGAGAAATACGAGGTGACTTATTTCGCTCACAACGTCTCGGCGCAGATGCTTCCGATTCCGTCCATTTGGAATCCCGTTATGATGACGGTACAGGAGCGGTACGGGGTTTACGCGAAGCAGAATGGGTCCGCCGAAAAGGGCGTTCTGAAGGGATGGCTTTACTTCATCGTTCCCCGCGCGATTCTAAACGCGGACGCCGGTGAATCCGCCTCCGAAACGGCGAACGCCACGACGGACGGAAGCTGGATTGCGATTCCGGAAAAGCCGGAGAACATGCCGTTCTGCGATTGCGACGAGAGTGCGCATCCGGTGGCTTACTATGTTTACGTCCCCTGCTCCGGCGAGAACGACGCGGTGACGGAAGTGGTTTCCGTCGGAAGCGGATTGACGCTGAAAGCGGGGAAGACGGCGCAGCTTCCGATCAAGCTGGTCATGCCGGATGACAGCCTCGTTCAGCCGGACTTCACGCGGATGGGATATTACTCCGAGGACGAAGCGGTGGCGACGGTGGACAACCGTGGAATTGTGACGGCGGTTTCCGAAGGGCAGACGGTGGTTCATGCGTTTGTTTCCAAATCGGACGGTTCCTCCCTTGACAGCCGGACGATTGTGGCGGTGGAAGGAACGCGAAAAACGCTGACGGCGAACCGGAACAATATCTTGGTTGGTTAAAATTCAAAATTCCATAGGATCTGAAAGGACGACAAACATGGAATACTTTGAGCTTACAAAGGACATGATGGCGGGGGCGAAAACCTACATGCCTCTGTACACGAAAAAGACGCTGGCGGAGGCGGTGGCGTTCCGGTGCGTGAAGCCCATGACCCGGCTGAAGTGGGACGGAATCCACCTTTCGGAGCGGGCGGACGGGGAAGAGGTTCGGGACGAGCCAACCTCCCTGCCTGATCTGATGGAGGAAGATGTGGCACTGAAGATGTGCCTCCTCCAGAATGTCCTTCTTTCGTGGTATTTCGATGTGGAGATGGACGAGGAGAACATCGGATACGAGCAGTACGACTTCTACGCGGGCGGACACCTGATGAATCAGATTGAACGGTTCAAGGCGGACCGGGACGTGAAGAACAAGGCGTTCGATCTGATGGAGGACTGGCGGGAATTCAAGAAGATGGTGGACACGATCATCTACAATTACAAAATGAACGCCAACGATCCCCTCAAACGGTTCGACGCGATGCTGACGGTCTTCTCCTCTCCCGAGAACATTCAAGCTCTGGTGAACGAGCTTCAGAAGAGCTCGGATGAGGTGGAAGAGAAGGTGAATGGCGCGAAGAAGGGACGGAAGAAGTCCGATAAGGTTTTGGAACCGATTCCGGAGGCATGACATGGCGGTTGACATTCGGAACCCCTATTGGCCGTATGTGAAAGCGCAGGAGAGTTACTACGACCTGTCCGATTCGGTTTCGCTCCCCCGGAAGATTGCGGACTATCTGATTGACGCTCCGCAGGGGGAATACACGCCGATGGACGATAACAGCTATCCGCGCTGTCGGCTTTGGAAATACCTCTACTACGACGGGGCGAGACCGCTTGACAATCCACTCCCTTCCATCCGGGAGAAGATGAGCGTGGTATACAATCCGGACATGCCGCAGAATCCGCCGACGGAGAAGGGATACCGGCTGATCCCGCAGATATTCACGCGTCAATCTCAGGAGACGGCGCAGACGCGGCTTTACGTCTACATGGGGCGGACGGTTCCCATGAACGAGGAGATGCGGATTGCGCTTGCGGTGACGTTCCGGATCTGGACGCACTACACCTACGAGCTGAACACGCGCTCGGACGAATATTCTCGGGCGTTCGCCATTGAACAGGCTCTTATCGAATCCCTGCACGGGGTGAACATGAACGGTGTCGGCACTTTCTTCTTCTCGAAGTCGGTTCATCCGGACTGCGGGTCGGGGGTGATGTACGACGGCGAGACAAATGTGGGGCGGGAGCTGACGATTGCGCTCCAGGTGGCGACGACGGTTCCGAATGATTTCGGCTCCATCCTGAACAAGCCGCTCGGGAATCCGTCCGGGACGATTCGGTGGGGGTGACTTTGACGCTGTGAAAAGAGCGAAAAGGAAGCGGAGAAGTGAACCAAAGGAATTTACGCCGGAGGTCAAAGCAAAGGTGGATGAAGCCATTCGGATCCGGACCCGGATGCTCATTCGGGATCATCAGGGGAACGAGAGGATTTTCCGCTCGACGGTACTGGAAGAAGGAACGGAAAACGAAGAAACGGAGGGAGACAGCGGATGAATCAGAGTCAGAAGTTCATTAAGTCGGTCTCCCATCCCCATGTGACGGCGGTGAAGTCAAACACTCCGGCGCAGTACAAGGACCGGCGGCATCAATACCTTGCGGACCGGCGGACGCTCTTTGACGAGCAGAGGGATTATCTGGCGACGGATTATGTCAAGGCGCGGGTACAGGGGCTGAACCCGGACAACTTCTACGAATGGGTTGAGACGGAGATCCGGTTATCGGACGTTTCCACGCAGTCGGTGACGGCGTTTGACTCGAAGGAATACGACAACTTCAAGGAAATCCTGTTCCGGTCGCGGGCTATCGATTACATTCCGGTGGGGGCGTATGTGGAGACGATGGGGTCTTACTGGATGGTGGTCAACCCCGGCAATATGTCTTCCCCCACGACGAACGCGGTCATTGCGCGGTGTCGGGCGCACTGGACGTTCTACGACGAATACGGGAACATCCGGTGGGAACCGCTTGTGATTGACCGGCGGACGATGCTTTCCAACCGGAACGAATCGCCGGAGAATCTGGTGCTGATGGAGGGCTACTTCAACGTGAAGTGTCAGAAGAACGCGAACACGGTGAAGCTGCGGGACAATCAGCGGATGATTCTCGGGTCCTACGCCTACCACATCACAGGTTTCACGGATTTCTTCGAGGAGTTCACGGGGGACGACGAATCCGCGCACGTTATCAATCTGACGGTGCGGAGAGAGGAACCGGAAGAGCACGACGACCTTGTGAACCACATCGCGGACGGATTACTCTTCACATGGGGAGCGGAAATCACCGGCCCCGGTTCGGTTTCGATTGACAAAGAAACGGGATTGACGGCGCACATGCTCAAAAACGGCGAGAACGTACCTGAAAGCGCGGTTCTGCCGATTACGTGGAACTGGTCCTCCTCTGATGAATTGGTTGCCACGGTGGACACTGACGGCATTGTGCGCGGTGTTTCGGAGGGGGAGGCTGTTATCACGGCAAATCTGAGCCAGAATCCTGATTTAGCCGCGACCTTTACGATTTCGGTGAACGCGGGGAGCGAGGCGGTGCGGTTCGTCGGTACGGTTCCTCCGTTTATCGCGCAGTATTCGGAGATCACGCTTACTGCTGTGCATGAGGTGAACGGGGAAGCGACGGAAGATCCTCTGGAATGGAGCTTTGCGGGTGCGGATTCCGAAGACTGGACGGCGTTCACCAATCCGAACGGAATGCAATGCGAAATCGCCTGTAACTCTCCGGCGGCTGAACCTCTGATTGTAACGGTTTCGTATGGCGGGGAATCCGCTTCGGTTTCGATCAAGCTGTTGGGATACTGAAAAACAAACGCCTCCGCGAGAGGGCGGAGGTAAGGTCAAGCGGGACCGGGCGGGGCGGTATGCTCTCCGGTCCCTTTACTTTGAAAGGAAGTGAAAGCGATGTGCGGTTATCACTGTCCGTTTGCGGAGCGGAAGCCCTGCGCGGGATTTCTGCTGTGCCGGGATATGTACCAAGAGGGCGTGAACTACAACATCCGGACGAACGCGATGAACGTGATCTGCGCGTTCCAGAAGCAGTGCATGAGGACGGGACGGATGGAAAACACAGACTCGGCGCGGGACTGCTATACATGGCGGGTACAGGCGATGGCGGAGGCGAAAAAGGCGGTCATCGAGGACGATTCCGCTTTCATCGGGGAAAATGTCGTTGAGAACGACGAGAGTCCCGCCGATAAGATGACCGTCACGACGGCGGTTTCCGGGAAGAGTTCCGGAAAGAAGAAAAAGAAGAATTGACGATCATTCTGCCGAAAGGCTGATGATAAAGCAAGGAAAGTAAGGAAAAACAAACATGGCCTACGGACTTGCGACAATGCAGCGGGAGAGGCGGCTTCACATCCGGCGGGGAGAACCCATCCGGGAATGCGGGGTTGACCTGTATCCCATCACAATGGACCACTACGAGGATTTCATCCAGTGCAAGGACGCCTTATGTCTCAGGCTTTCGTCGCTCCCTGTGCGATACGTGAGCCTTGACTATCTGTCGGCGGTCTTTGCGCTGGAGCTGGACGCGCTTTCGGAAGGGAAAGAACCCTCCATGGCGACCGGCGGATTATTCTTTCGTTTGATGCGGCTCTTTGGTTTATCTCTGCGGATTGAGATGACGGCGGAGCGGCTGAACGAATGCATATTCTACCGTGCGTCGGAGGGAAACATCTCCATCGAATACATGGAGCTGACCCAGACGGGCGCGGACGGAAATCCGAACACGGTCAGGATCACGCCGTTTCAGTTTTCGTCGATTTTACGGCCTCTCATTGCGGCGCAGAATCAGATTGAGCTTCCCGATGAGAGTGAAAACGCGGAGCTTGTGGACGCATATCAAAAGAAGAAGCAGATTCAGGACAGGGGCGTCGCCCTGAAGACGGACCTTGACGATCTGGTTTCCTCCGTGGCGTACCACTCCGGCGTTTCGGACGCGGAGATCATGGACTGGAATGTGCGCGATTTTGAAAACCGACGCCGGGCGATTGAGCGGGACAAGCGGTACATGCTTTACGCACAGGCGGAGATGAGCGGGATGGTCACGTTCAAGAACGGCAATCCCTATCCGTCGTGGTGCTTTGACGCGCTCGATGACACGCTCGGCACGATGGAATACGCGGAGCTGGCAAAGACGCTCTCCGGCGCGGCGGCTCCCGGTTCCGGGCTTGGGGTGTAAAAGAACGAAGGAAAACGAGGGGAACGCGGCTTCTTGAAAGAAGCCTGGCAAGAACTTTGAAAAGCACCTTGTTAGGCGTCCTCTCGTCAGTAAAGCACGGGGTAACGTGCAGTTCCGGATTTGCCCCAATTTCACGTTGGGAGGCGGGGAACCGTCTCCCGGAACGAAGATTCAATCTGAAAGGATTTTCACTATGAACGCTATTACTCTCGGCACTCCCAATCTCTTTCTGAAGGGCATTGCGGAGCAAACATTCTACGATCCGGCGACGGGCAACATCGTCGGCTTTGACAACGTGGCTTCCGAAGCCGCCATTCAGACCTCCGTGAACCTTCAGGAAGTGGTTGGCGGTCTCGGCAACGCTCTTGTGGGCGTCTTCCCGGACACGGTGCGTCTGACCGGCACTTACACGTCTCAGGCGTTCTCCCTTGAGACCAGACGCCTCATCACCGGCGGCGTTCTCGCCTACAACGCGACGGCTCCCATTTGCGAGACCATCACGGCGACCGGCACGACCCTTACGGTTTCCCGGACTCCCGCGAAGCACTACGGGCAGCCCGCCTCCGACACCAACGCATGGTGCTTCGTGAAGCCCCAGGGCGCGGCCTCCTATCCCGGAACGAACTATCAGATCAACCCGGCGAACGGTCAGGTTGTGAACTTTGCGGCGGTCTCCGGTACGACCTACGAGGTGTACTACTTCGCCGAGAACGCCTCCGCGCAGTCTCTCGCGATTCCGGACGTGTTCAATCCCACGAACGTGACGGTTTCCACGAAGTACGGCGTGTACGCCAAGCAGAACAACGCGGTCACAGGCGGTACGCTTCAGGGCTGGCTCTACGTCATCGTTCCCGTTGCGATCCTCTCCGGTGACGCGGGCATCTCCGCCAACCAGACGACCAACGCGACGACCGACGGCTCCTGGATGGCTCTGTCTCCCGATTCCGTGGGTCTGTCCTGTGCTGACTGCGCCATGAGCGGCAATCCTATCGCCTACTACATCTACGTTCCCTGCGGAGACGCGGCGGCTGAGGTTCAGGCTCTGGCGATTCCGGGCGGCGGCGTGACCGTTGCGGTCGGTTCCACCGTTCAGATCCCCGTGAAGTATGTGATGCCCAACGATACGCTGGTTCAGCCCACCTACACGGATCTGACCTACGCCTCCGCCGCCACCGGCACGGCTACGGTCTCCAACGCGGGCGTGGTGACGGGCGTTGCCGCCGGTTCCACTACGGTTACGGTGACGCTGACCAAGGCGGACGGCTCCACGCTGACGGCTCCCTGCGCGGTCACGGTCACTTCCGCCTGACGGATTTTGAAAACGAGGACGGCGGGGGAGAAATCCCCCGCTCCCCTCTGCATGACGGGGGGATTCCGGATTTGGAGTTCCCCCGATTGTTTTTGTTCGACTGTTGACGGATGCGCGGGGCGGGGCGTGTCCGTGAGCAATTGAAGGGAGGGCGAGGAATGGGACTGTTCAAGGTAACGGTTTCGGGGTTTGAAACGGTTGAGAATGACCTTGAAAAAGAGCAGAAGCAGATTGAGAAAGCATCTGTCGAAGGGCTGCGCGTGGTGGAGAGCCAGTTTTACGCGGATCTGGAACGGCACATTCAAAAGGACTGGTACGAGGCATGGGGTGAACCGAAGCAATACGAACGGAGAACGGACGACCCTTCTCTCGGCCCTCCGCTGGGCGATTTCAGCAACATGCACTCTGAGATCAAGGGGCTGACCCTTACGTTTGATTATTTCCCGTCCGGGAAGCACAGCAACGGGGAATGGAACAACCACAACGGGGACGAGATCATCAAGATCGTTCAAATGAACGAAGGATGGAGTTATCCGGTGAACGAGGACCAGCGAAAACGCATGATTATGCCCCGTCCGTTCTGGAACAATTTCGTGGAGGAAGAATTTAACGGACAGGCATTCGCCGTATTTGACTACGGCTTTTCCGGACGCGGGTACGACCTGATTTCGGAGGGCGTCGGAAAAGACCTTGAATACACGGGCGGAGAAAGTCTACTCGAAGCCGCAGAAGATTACGATTTACCGCTATGAGGTGAAGCATGGCAAAAATTTTACTAAACGTCGATCTGAACCTTGACACGGCAAAAGGGAGCATTGAAACTCTCAAAAAGTCGCTTTCCACGATTGCCGATTCGCTGAACAGGGTCAAGCCGAATAAGGATCTGACGGAACAGGTCAAGGCTCTTTCAGAGTATTACAAAAGTCTGGCAACGGCGGCGAAGAGCGCGGCGGAGGCTGACTCCAAAGCGGCTATCTCTGCGGCGAAGGTGACAAAAGCCGAGCAGGACGCGGCAAAGGCGGCGGCGCAGAGGCAGAAAGCGGAGACGGACGCGGCGGCGGCTCTTGCCCGGAGGTCGGCGGCAGAAGCGCGGGCTTTCGATATGATTGAAAAGACCAAAGCCGCGATGGAGAAGCGGGCAAAGGCGGCAGAGGGGGACGAAAAGGCTCTCTGGAATCTGGAAAAGGCTTTTGCTTCGCTTTCCAAACGGCAGGAAGAAGCCGCCTCCAAGACGAACGTCATGGATCAGGCTCTCCGGGACGTGGCGGAAGAGACGGAGGAGACATGGAAAGAAATCCGGGCGTTCAACGAGAACGGGGAGGCTCTGAGTTCCACCGTCGATGAACTGCGGGAGCGGTACGACCGGCTTGCTGCGCAGACTGCCTCCTACGAAAAGGAACTGAACGAACAGGTCAAGGCGGAAATCGAGGCGGAGAGAGAGGCGCAGCGGTTAGCGGATAGTTTCCAAAAGTCGGAAGAAAACCTCGACGGGCTGACGCTGAAGCTGAACAATATGCTGACGGCGATTTCCAACGTGGAGGGCCGTTATCCCGCGGGGACGTTCGATCAGTTAAAGGCGGACATTCAGGCGCAGATTGCCGCCGTGGAAGGGCTGAAAGAATCTGTTTCGTCCTCCGGCGGGAATATGCAGGAGTTCATCGAAAAGGAACAGGCGGCGGAGCAGTCCACGAAGGATCTAAACGGGCGGTTTGCTGAGCTGAAAGCCTCCACGGAACACGCGGCTCCGGCGGTGGCGACGCTGGGGGAGAAGTTCGGGAATCTGGTTGAGCGGTACGCGAAGTTCTACGCCTCCTCCCTTCTGGTGCGGAAGCCGCTTCAGTTGATTCAGAGTGCGCTGTCCGACGTAGGGGAGACGCTTGTCAAGACGGAGGACGCGGTTATCGAGCTGAACCGGGTTCTGGACGACCCGCAGCCGACGCAGGAAGTGGCGAACCGACTCTACGACATCGCCTACGCCTACGGTTCGACTTTTGAAAGCGCGTCCACGATTGCGTCCAACTTCGCTCGCGCCGGTAAGAGCTGGAACGAATCCCTTCAGGCGACGGAAGCGGCTCTTCTGGCTATGAACGTGGCTGAACTCAACGCGACCGAGGCTTCCGACGGCTTGCTCTCCATCATCGCGCAGTTCGACATGGAGACGTCAGACCTGATTGACGTGGTGGACAAGCTGAACAAGACCGCTGACAAAAACCCCGTCTCGACGCAGAAGCTCTTACAGGCGATTCAGCGGGCCGGTTCCGCCGCGAAAAACGCGAACGTATCCTTCGACCAGACGCTCGGTTTAATTACGGCGATTTCCGAGGCGACGAACCGTTCCGGCCAGAACATCGGTACTGCCGTCAACTCCCTGATTCAGTATTCGACGAAGAATGTGGACGTTTTCGCCACTTTGTCGAAGGAATCCGAGGAGATGGTGGAGAAGTTCAAGCTCGGGCTTGTCTCCATCGTGGACGTCTGGAATCAGGTTGCGGCGGATATCAAGAGCGACAAGAAAGCGCGGGACGACATCATCACGGCTCTCGGGACGGACGGTCTGGAGGAGCTGTCCTCGACGCTTCACGACGAGCTGGGCGATCTGGTTTCGGAAATCGACGGCGTTTACAACGTAGCGAACACTTACCGGAAGAACTATTTCATCGCGCTCCTTGACAACATGGACCGGTTCATGAAGGTTCAGGAGCAGTTGACTGATTACCAGGGGTACTCTCAGGAAGAAAATGAGAAGTACATGGAGACCTACACGGCGAAGGTCAATCAGTTAAACGACGCATGGCAGAAGCTGGCGAACGATGAGCAGGGGATTCTGAAATTCAAAAAGGACCTCGTTGATCTCGGGATTGATCTGGTTGGATTTGTTGAGCAAACCGGCGGCATTGTCGATACGGTTCAGAGCGCGGCGGGAATCATTGGCGGACTGGCTTTAATTTCCAAAGCCGAAGCCCTGAAAGTGGCGATTGCCGACATTGGGACGGTATTAAAAGCGACTTTCACAGGAGCCGCCGGAGCGTTTCAAACGACAATTGGATGGATTGGCGCGGTCATTGCCGTTTCAGCACTACTCAATACTACCATCAACGCTATCCGTGCTTCTCAGGCAGAACGGCGCAAGGAAACGCTTCTGGAATTTGAAGCGAACAAAGACAACATTACTGCCCTTTCCGAGTTAAAAAAGAAGTACGACGAAGGGAATCTTTCGCTGAAGGAAGAGTGGGAGTTAGAAGATAAAATCGTTCCGCTTCTCGGAGACAAAGGAATTGCCCTTGACGGACTGGCCCAACACACGGAAGCCTATACGAAAAAAGTATGGGAACTGGTAGAGGGACTGCGTGAAGAGCAAAAGCTAACGGCACAGGTCGCGCAGGACGCGGCAAAGGACGATTATATCGAAGCCGCAAGACAAGCGGTTGAGGGGTCCGCAAGAGCACAAGCGAAAAGGGACGGCGGAGTTCAATCGTTTATTCTAAATTCAGATCTGGGCAAGTTCTTTAGTTCCGCTTTCAGCGGGGCGATGAACGACGCCGACCAAGCTGCCGAATATCTTGACAAACTGCGCACACGGCTTGACGAAGCGAAACAGGCATATCTTGAGGCGCGTGGACAGGTTTCCGACGCGGAAGAGAAGAAGCTCCGTGAATACTATCAGGATCTTCTTGAAATATACAACAATCTCAGCGCGGCAAGGGATAATTACGAGAAACAGAGACGCGAAGGGCTGATTGCGGAACTTGAAGCAACGGACAATCTGACGGAAGCGCAGAAAAGTCAGCTGGCTACACTAAAGGCCCTTAACGAAGAACACATTATCGGTCGGGCCGGTGTTGTTCCTCCGATTCAAGAAGAAACGGCGGCTCTTGAAGAGGCAGCGGAAGCGGCGGAGGAAGCCGGTTCAAAGTACGACAAGGCGGCGATGGGGGCGGACGCCTTTGCGGAGAAGCTGTCCGAGGACACGGCGGCACTTAAGGCGGACGCGAACGCGATCTCTGCGGTCCGGGCGGCGCAGGAGGAATTCAACGAGAGCGGCGGTCTATCGATTGAGACGATTTCCAAACTGGCTTCTCTTGGTTCCGATTGGGTGGACGTTCTGTTCGATGAGAACGGGGCGGTGGACGTCAATTCCAACGCGATCTACTATCTGCTGGCGGCGAAGAACGAACTGCTGACTCAAAACGGCGTTCTGATTGATTCGACGGAGGAAGAGACCGCCGCGATTGAGAAGGTCACGGAGCAGTTAAAGGACTATTCCGCGCAGATTGACGACGTGCAGAACGCCCTGTCGGTTCTGGACGCGGTACAGGCGGAATATGACGAGACGGGATCCCTGTCCATTGACACGATTCAGAAACTATTGGAGCTGGGCGGGGAATACCTCGACCTGGTTATCGACGAGGAAGGGCAGATTCGGCTGAATCAGGGAGCGGTGGATGACCTTGTAGAGTCCAAGAAGACGCTTCTTGAGAAGCTGATTGACGAACAGACCGTTCAATACGCCGTTACGCTTGTCAACGAGAAGATGGCCGAATCGGAGGAATCGGTCGGTTCTCAGGCGGAGGCGGCGGCGAAGCGGGTCGCCTTCATGGTGGCACAGGTGCGGGAGCTGGCGGGAGATTCCCAAGGCGCGGCTCTGGCACTGGAAGGGCTGAAAACGGCACTCGCGCAGATTGGAGACGCAAGCGGCGTTTCCCTTTCGGACGCGGATCTTGACGAGATTGCGGGGAAGACGCTGAACTACAATCAGAGTCTGCGAAATCTTCTGGCGAGTTCGGTCAACACGTCCTCCTCCGGGTGGCGGTCTTCGTCCGGTTCGTCCTCTTCCTCTTCGTCGAAGTCGCAGAAGGACGAATACCTTGAAGATCTGAAGGCGGTGGTTTCGCTCCGGGAATCCGAGCTGACGCTGATGGAGCATCAGGGGGCGTCTCAGGACGAGCAGATTGAGAAGATCCATCAGATTCAGGAAGCGATTCACACCGAGGCGGACTATCTGCGATCCATCGGGGCGTCGCAGGAGGACATCAACAAGCTCTCCTCCGACTGGTGGAAGTGGCAGGAGAAGATCGTCTCCATGCAAGAGAAATCTGCGGAGGCGGCGAAAAAGGCGGCGGAGGAGGCGAAGAAAGCCGCTGAAGAAGCCGAGAAAGCGGAGACTGCCCGTCTGAAACAGGTTCTTGCGGACGACAAGGCCCGACTCACTTTGATGGAGAAACAGGGCAAATCCGTTTCCGACCGGGTTGAGAAGATGAAGAACATTCAGGCTCATCTTCACGACGAGGCGGAATGGCTCCGGAAAATCGGGGCGGAGCAGTCCGAAATCGACGCTTTATCGGCGGAATGGTGGGACTGGCAGGAGAAAATCTTAAAACTCTACAAGGAAACCCTCGACGCGGCGCGGGATCTGGAACTCGAAGCGCAGCAGAAGATCATCGACGGAATCCTGAACGAGATCAAGTTAGAGGAAGAAGCTCTTGAAATCTCCGAAAAGCGGCTTGCTATTGACGAGAAGCGGGCTGATCTGGAGGACGCGATTGCACAGGCGAAGATTGATTATGTGCAGTCCGTTTTATCCGACTACATCACGGCTCTCGACGACGCGGAAACGCTTGAATCGAAGCGGATGGCGGTCATTGAAGCGCGGGAAAAGCTGGTTCAGGCGGAGCGGGAAGCACAGGCGAAGTCGATCATTGAAACGTTCAAGGCGGAGAAGGACGTCAAGAACGACACGCTGTCTCTTGAAGAAAAACGGCTTGCGGTAGAGAAGGCGCGTCAGGCTCTGATTGACGCTGAGAACAACCGGACGACCAGAGTTTTCAACGAAGCAACGGGTCAATGGGAATATCAGGCGGACGCGAAGGCGGTTCAGTCGGCGAAGGACAACCTGAAATCTGCCGTGGACGCTCTGAACGCCTATGTGGAGGAGGCGGCGTGGAACGAAGTCGCGGAGGCGGTGGAAAACGGGTCCGTTTCCGAAGCGGAAGTTCTCGAAATCCTTTCCAAATGGGCGAAGGAAGCCTACGGGAACGGGTCTCCGGAGTTTGTCGGTAAGATTCAGGCGGCGTTCCGCAAGGCGATGGGGTCGGCGGCGTCTCCGGATTCGGTAGCCGGTCAGATTTCTGCGGTGGATTCGGCGGTCAAGTCGCTGAACGGCTATCTGAAGGCCGAAGCGGTGAAGGAGCTGAAAGCCTACATCGCGGCGGGGAACACGGATGCCTCCGGGATGCGCTCCATCCTCGACAAGTGGCTGTCTATGGGCGAGGGCGGAGAGCTTTACGAATGGCGGGACGGGCTTCTTGACGCGGTGAACGGGGCGATTGAATCCGGGTATTATGACGACAGCAAGGTACAGTCGCAGATTCAGGCGGTTGAGAACGCCATTGAATCCCTCCACGACTTTCTAAGAAGCCGTTTTATTTCGGAGATCACGGATCTTGTGAAGAACGGGACGGCGGAGGAGATCCGGGCGGCGATTGAAAAATGGTCAAGTGAATTTGACCTTTCGGAGACCGACCGGGACTGGGCTTCCCGATTAGCGGAGGCAAAGGGAAGTTACGAGCAGACGGAGGGATTCTGGAACGGGATCACGGCGAAGGATCACACGGCGGAGGAAATCGCGGCGGTCATTGAGCGGATGAAGGCCAATTCCCGGGCATGGTGGCTGGCAGAACCCGGAAGTCAGGAACAGAAAGATCTTGCTGATCTCAACCTCGCGCTCGGGGCTTCGATGGGATGGACGCGCCGGGACAACGGACATTGGTACGACGAATATGGAAATCAGGTGTACGACCGGGGCGGCATTCTGACGGGGCAGGGCGGAATCAAGGCGACTGGCCGGGCGGAAGCGGTTCTCGATCCGAAGCTGACGGCGAAACTGATGAATCCGACGACGAACGAGCAATTCGAGCGGTTTGCGAAGTCTCTCCATCTGATGTTTGAGACGGGGGAGAGGACGGCGCGGAGCAGTTATGTGACCACGCGCGGAAACACGGTGGATTCGCACAACACGAGCTACACGGTGAACGGGATCCCGATTTCCTCCGGTTCAGCGGAGCGGTACACGATTGCGGAACTCTTCCGGACGCTTCCGATGGTTCGCTCTTGATTGACGAAATACAATTTTCCGGGCGGGTTATTCCGTCCGGGGGAATCTGGAAAGGATTTGACATGGCGTTATATCAGCCTTCAAACATTACTCCCTCCACGTTCGCGGGAATCGGCGGATCCGTTGTGGATGTGAACGACTATGTTGTGGTTTCATGGCAAGTCAACGGGACATCCGGCATGATCGGATTTGATTTCGACATTTACGAAAACACGCCGGAATCCGCACTGGTCAAGCACAAAGAATATACGCGCATGGGTCCTGGCCTCGGCGGCCCTTTCTACGGAACGGATGCGCGGGGGAATGTGAAGATGTATGTATTGGACGACACTACTCCCGAAACGTGGGCTTCATGGGGCTTGACGAACGGTAATTCCTACAAACTGAAAATCACACAGAAATGGAAGAACGATCCGTATGATACGGACGAACCGGTAAAATCCGTAGTGCAGAATTCCGAATCGGTTTTCATCACGCGGGCGGCTCCTTCGCTTTCGGTTTCTCCCGCTTCCGGAACGCTGACTTCTGTTTCGCAGACATTTACCGGCGTATATTCGCAAGAGCAGGGCGACACGGTGTCGTGGGTACGGTGGGTGCTCTCCAATGCAACGGGAGATGTGCTTGACGACACCGGGACGGTCTACACGGGCGTTTTATCCTACTCCTACGACGGATTCTTCAGCGGGGAGACGTACACGCTCGCCTGTACGGTTCAGACGTCCTCCGGGGCGGAGGTGACGGTGACGAACAACTATGCCGTTTCCTACGACATGGCGGAACAGGCGGGCGGGATCTCGCTTTCGTGCAATCCGGACGATTCGGTGACAGTTTCATGGTCGGCGGGCGCGGACATTCCGGGGACTCCCTCGGCGGAGGATTACGGGACGATTTCGAGCGGGGTTTTACATCTTGCGGCGGAACGCTCGATCACATGGGACACGGTGAACGGGGAGGACATGGCGTTCTCGTCCCCGTACTGTTTCGCATGGCGGGGGAGGATTGCGGAGAGCACGACGGTGACGGAGACGGTGAATTCGGGGACGTGGCAGCTGGTGAAGACGTATCCGGTGAAGCGGTCAACAACGGTGAGCCACACGACTCTGCCGTCCGAATGGGTCAGGAACCCGAATGCCTCTGACAAAGGCACGCGAAATATTCATACATCAATCGATGTTTCCACGCCATATGCAAGGACAAATCCGTATATATCAACAGAATCTCCGTTATCTGTGACGCCTGCCGGTGATTACGCATACAAAACAAGCGCAATCACGCCGCCGAGGATAACCCTTTCGAAAGATATACTCGCTTACTCGATTACTCAGGTCGGCTATGTGGACGAGGCGGGAATCCGGGAACCGCTGGTCGATGCGTATGTGGAAACCGTTCAGGACGGGAGAACGCTGACGTTTACGGTATATTCAAACACGACCGCCGCCTATAATCGCGGCATTTACGTTTATGCCGACGTTACCTATGCGGATTATTATTATGGCGCAAAAACGGAATCTCCTGTTTCGGGCGACACCGGCATTTCGAATCCCGTGATTACAAACGGCAGTTCCGGTCTGTCGGAGAAGCGAATCAGTTATTCCGGCAGCAGATTCACGATTTATGCGGAATCCAATTTGCCGGACACTTATTCGATTTCTTATCAATATGAGTACGCGGTTTCTCCCGCCAATCTATATCGTGCGACGTGGAGCGGGACACAGGCGACGGGGGTTCTGAATTCCGCTTCGATCCAATCCACGACGGCGGGGGGCGGCGCGACCGCCTCGATCAGCGGGAACACCTACACGGTTACGGAATACAACCCGAACAACACGGCGTCGGCGCAGACGGTTGTCGCGCTGAATTACACGACGAACGACGGAATCGGGAACGATTCTTACCGTTCGATTGTGACCGGAACGGAGGCGGGAGCGGTTTCCGCAGCGGTTCAGTCCACGACGGCGAAGAGCGCGACGGTGACGATGGCGAAGGACGGGGCGTACACGGTGACGATGTACGATTCCTCCAACGCCTCGCGGACGGCGGTGATCCGGTTTGATGTGCCGACAGGCATTCCCAATACCAATCTTGCGTCAATTTCGGCGGGAGGTTTGAATTTTGCGACCCTGGCCGTCACAAGATATCACGAAGCGATTTTGAATATAGGCGGTATTAATCAGTTGGCGATTGCGGGGCCGGGGGAAGCATGGAACATGCTTGCGGTTGTTCGTCCTGGGTTGTTTGAGGTATTCTGGTTTACCGCGTCGAACGAACTCATTGCCTCCGCCGATGCGTCTTTTCCGACCGAGCTTCCGTCGCCGATTGCGCAAGTGACTTTATCCGGGGAACAATGGTGCGATTATGTTTATCTGTCTCAAAACAGTTCCTATGCTTTCCCCCTGTCCGCCGAAACGGGAGGGCGTCCGGCGGAACCGGGATGGGACGGAAACACGCTGTTTTACGCGGCGTTTGCTTCCGATTTACAGGCCGGGACGGTGACGTCGGATTCGTCGCTTTTCGTTGCGCTCTACCGGGCGGAGGGAAACGCATTTGCGCCGGTAGGCATATTCGACGGAACGGTGAACGCCATCCGGGACTATGGGATCAAATCGGGCGGAGAATATGTTTACGAGATGTTTTATATTTCGAACGGGACGTACTCGGCGGGCGCGGAATCCGCTCCGATGTGCCGCCGGTTCCGTCAACACACGCTGATTGAAGCAGAGGAGGACGCCTCTCTTCCGGGCGTTTATCATCCGGTGAACGTCTGGCGGTTCCGGGACAACGTGGACGCGGGGGCTTACACGAATCAGAATCAGCCCGTTTTGCTCGAGAACTTCACGAAATATCCGCTCTGGCAGCCTTCTTCTCCGGCGGCGAAGACGGGAACGCTGACCGCGCTTCTCGGAAGGTTTGAAAACGGGGCATACTCCGGGGACGACGCGGCGGCGATGGAAGCCTTATTCGCTCTGTCCGGTTCGGTGAATCCCTTATTCTATCGGGACATGAAGGGGAATCTCTACATGGTTCGTCTGGCGGGGCCGATTTCCCAGACGGTGGACAACCGGACGGGGGAGCTTGCCGTTTCCGTTTCTGTTCCGTGGGTGGAGGTCGGAAACGCAAACGGGGCGAAGATCTATACAATTGCGGAGGGGTGAGATGGCCGAATCATGGATTTTGTCGGAGCAGTACAACGCCTATCTGGACGGTTTGCTCCGACCGTTCAAAAAGGTTTCGCGGATTGAATTCCTTCAGCCGGATGACACGGTGGCGTTTGCGCTCGGCGGCGTGGGGCAGAGGTTTCCGATTCCGGGGCGGGACACGCGGACGTTCCTTCAATCCGGATCCGTTTCGGTTTCCCTTGCGAACGGGGCGCGGAGGCGGGCTTCGGTGGTGCTCGGGAACCGGGACGGGGCATTCGACTATGCGGTGAACAAGCTCTGGTTCGGTCAGCGGGTACGGATCTCGATGGGGATGCGGCTCCCGAACGGGGAAGATTTTTACTTTCCGATGGGGGTATTCTACATCGAGAATCCTTCCGTTCTGTTCTCTCCGGGGGAGAAGACGACGACCTTAAACCTGACGGACAAATGGGCGTATCTTGACGGAACTTTGTTTGGGAATCTGGAAGCGGCGTATTCCGTTTCGTCAGGGACGAACATTTTCTTGGCGATTGATTCGCTAATTCACATGAACCGGCTCACGCAGGGGGTGACGACGGACGCGGGGGCGATGATTGATCCGGAGACGGCGGTTTACACGACCTACTTCAACGGGAAGACCTATCTGGCGTCCAATTCGGACGGTTCCATCACGCAGAACATTGCGATGACCTCTGCGCCGTACACGATCACGGAGAATCGCGGATCCACGATGGGGGCTTTGATTCTGAAGCTGAACGAGATGCTGGCAGGGTGGATTGGGTACGACGCGACGGGTGCGCTCCGTCTGGAACCTTCTCAGGATGACATTGACGACGCCGACAAGCCCGTTTTATTCGCGTTTACGCCGGAGAACAGTATGTTGCTCTCCCACTCCTCCGTTTCGCAGAATACGGCGGTCTACAACGATGTGACGATTGCGGGGCAGGGGCTGACCAACGCGGCGGTCTGGGCGAGGGCGGTGAACGCAGACCTGGCTTCGGACACGAACATCAATCTGATCGGTCGGCGGGTATTCGTTGAGGAAAAATCCGACTACTGGAATACGGAGCAATGCGCGGCACTGGCCCGGTGGTATCTGAAGCGGAAGACGGTTCTTCAAAAGTCCGTTACGATTGAGTGCGGACAAATGTTCCATCTGGTGGAGAATCGTCTGGTTTCGGTAAAGCGGGTGGACAAGGAAGGCTCCCCTGTCGAGAAGCACCTGATACAGGGGTTCACAATTCCGATTGGAGAAACGGGTTCGATGTCGATTACGGCGACGAGCGTGACGGACATTCCGGATTTTACGATTACGACGTCAACTTCATCATGAGGAGGTTCATATGGCTTTATTGGATGACGCGAAGGAGGTTCGGGCAGCTCTGGCGGAGGTGATCCGACAGGAAGTGAACGGGCTGACGCAGGACTGCTTCCGGGTGAAAAAGGCGATTGTGCAGACGGCTCCGAATTCGACCACAGGGAAGTGTTCGGTACAGCTCATTGGAGACGATACGGTACTGTCGATTCCGTACAGTTCGGAGGTTTCATCCGTTTCAGCTGGGGCGGTGGTATGGGTCGCGTATTGGGGCGGGTCCATGCGGAACGCGATTGTGTGGCAGACGGCAGACTTCAAGTGAGATTAAGCAAAAAGTCATTGTGAGTTCGTTTGATTCGTCGGATTGCACAAATGAAGAGGGATTTCGTTTGAGTCGGGGATGAATATTTATGCAAGTCCGCGAAAATGTGGAAAATGAGCGGGATTTCCCGCGGAAAAATGTGAAAAGGGCGGATTTGAAGGGGAATCCGCTTGATTTCGGGGCATTGAGAAAGAGAGGATAGCAATATGCCGAGGGGCAGGCCGAAACGCAAAAAGGCAGAGGAAGAGGGTATCGAAGAAGTTGAGCCCGTTTCGTCCGGGTCGATGAGCGTGGAAGAGACGCTGGACCAATTGAGCCGGGAAATGGAGGAGGCGAAGGCGGAGATCGAAAAGAGACAAAAGAGGGCGGAGGCGAACAAGTCATCCCGGAGGAACGGGCGCGTCTTTGAAGATATGATCGAGCGGGCGTGTAAGTTCTATGAAGACGCTGGACTGGCGCGGATCACAAAGGTCCCGGAGGCGCGGAGAGTCGTGGGGAGAACCGGCGGTCGGACATCCCTTATGATCTGCGCCAACGCTGCCAAGGCGGACCCGGACTTCATGGGATCCGTTTCACCGGACGGGAAGTGCATGATCTTCGATGCGAAGCACACGGACAAGGGAAAGATTCTTCTGAACGCCCTGACGAAGAATCAGCGGGACATACTGGACAAGCACATGGCTTGCGGGGCGGACTGCTATGTGGCGGTTTCGTTTGGTTTCGAGAAGTATTACATGATTCCCTACGCGATGTGGAAGAACATGAAGGAGGAGTTCGGGAGGCAGTACATTCTTCCGGATGACGAGAAGATCCGGGCGTATTCCGTTCCGTTTGAGGTGACGGGTCAGACCAAGAAGGGCGAGGAGCTGGTGACGGTTTGGTTCCTCGGTCAGCGGGTGGATGTGCCGGTGTTCGAGGCGGAGAAGACGGAGGAAGAGGTCGTTTCATTCGAGTAAAACAAAAAAAGAGGGGCGGGTCATTGCGATCCGTCCCTTATATTATTTTCCGTATATGGCGGTTTTCCGTCTCCTCGCACGTCCGCGCGAGTTGCGTCAATCAGAAACGCGGTGCGCTCAATCCTGATGGTCCGTCTCTTCGCACGTCTGCGCGGGTTGCGTCGCTATCCGTGTACAAAAAGGCTTTTCATTCCGGTTGACGCCCCCGTCAACTCGCACATGCACGCGGGATGCATCGTTTGGGAAGACCATTCTGGTGAGGTCAACAAAATGCCGTCAACTCGCACATGCACACGGGATGCATCGGCGAAATATCCATTTTTCAAGGTGCATCTTTGGTTATAATGTGCAAGGCTTTCCGCGTATTGAGGTCTTTTCCGCTTCGGTTGACAGATTGCTCTGTATGGGCGAAACGGCGCTGAACCCCTTTCCGCAAAGCATTTCCCGTCTTGCAAACCGGATAAACCGATTCGTCTTTATCGACGGAGGGACCATGACCGGGACCCTTTTCAACTCATTTTGGGAGTGCGAATCTCCCGACTTATTCTGTGGGCTTGGGTTTCGCGGGATTAACGAATCCCCATACTGCTCAGGTGTGGTTTGCTTTCTGAATTGAGCCGATCCATTTCGGCATCGTGTAAGGATGCGAATTGAGGGTAGGTTTTCTTGCAGAGTTTTTTATCGGGTTCTTCTAACGACGGAGAAGAATTCATCAGAAGAAATGCTGAATACAAATCTCTTTGTATCTTGTCCCCGTTTTTCAGGTGATTCCAGCGCTGTTCCAGAGTCTTCTTTCTGTATTCGTCTGCGGTGTGATCGTACTGACTTGCCCTAAAGGTCCACTTGGCAACTTCATGGTATTCTCCGCCGACCCGTTGACCTTTTTGTTCAAGCAGAAGCATGAACATTCCGGGGGCGCGGTTGGCAATAGACTTTCCGAATCGTTTCTTCCGGGCGAAATTCCCGTTTTTGTCTTTCTTGGTTTCTTTCGCCCGGCGCGCCAGTCCGCTCCATTCCATCGGCTCTATGTAGATTTCCCTGCCGAGCGACAGGATGTGATTCGCCATCCGGCAATGCTCCTGCTTCCGAATATCGGCGTTCTTTCGTTCCAATTCGCGGACGCGGCCTTCCATACGGAGGTAATGCTTGGATTTCGCCCACCGCAACTTGATGCCGCGTCTGATGGTTCCGTCCGGATTGAAGTTGTCCGGGTTCGTCGCTCTGCGGCTTCGGTCCATCTTCCGCTGAAGCGCAACCTTCTCCGCGTGATTCCGTTTCACTCCCGCCGCCAACTCCGCAAGCCGGACTTCGGTCGGAGAAGACCACGCTATCGTCTGCGTACCAATGTCGATTCCGACGCGGCCTTTTCCGACGGGGCGGTATTTGGAAGCGGGTTCGCCCTGGTAGGTAATCTGGAGATAATACTTGTATCTCGTTTTGATCCACTTCCGGACGACGCGCATATTGCGGACTTCCTTCTGCATCATTTCCCGTTCGTAGGCGTTCTTGGGACGGCGGATGCGGATTTTCATAATCACACAATCGTCACAGCGTCCGCCTTTCCATGTGAAAACGTCTCCGTCAATGGTCATGCCGTCTCCGCGCGGGTACTTGCAAGCGATGCTGTCCAGCGAACCACGCTTGTGGAAATGAACCGCTTTCCCGTTTGAAAACAGATACTTTTCAAAGGAACGCCATACATCCTGCCCGGATCTTTGCGCGACGTTTGCGCTGATATGAGGGGCAAAATGCTTGTGAACAGCCAAATCGGTGGTGTCTTTGGAGAACCGAAAGTCTTTGAACCCGGCTTCTTTCAGCATCGCGTTCCGCTCCTTGAACAGAACTTTCTTCTGCTTTTCGTCAGAGCATTCGCGGATGGATTTTGCGAGGCGTTTCCACGCCCTCGTCCGTTCAAGCTGTTTCAGTTTGCGGAGTTCAAACCCGATGAGGGTATTCTTGAACTTTTCCACAATATCGAACCGGGTTTCGATGATTCTGTCCTGCCAGGGTTCGGTGAGCAGAGGAAGCGTCAGCACACAGCAGACGGATTCCTCGTTTGATTTCGCCATAATTGACGCTTCCTTTCGTTTGGATTGATGGTATCATTATACCGAAACCGGGATTTTCGATTAACCGGTAGTGATGAAACTTCCGTAAATATCGTTCGGACAATGTAAAAACCGCCGGAGATTGGTCGGCGGTTTGGGGTATTCCTTTCGTTTCGTTCAGGTCAGAGGGTAAACGCGGAGAACTTCTCGGCGATATTCTTCGCGGCCTTCGCTTTATTGAGAATGTGGGTATAGACTTTCTCTGTGGTGCGGAGGCTGGAATGGCCGAGGGCAAGCTGAACATCGCGGATGTCGGCTCCGCCGTCGGCCCAGAGGGACGTCGCGCAATGGCGGAGAAGGTGGGGATAGATGTCGCGTCCGATGACACGCTTTCCATATCGTTTGACGAGGCGGTCTAAGGTGGAGGCGTGGAACTTATGCCAGAGTTCGGCGCGGTTCGGTTCGTTCCCTTCGGGTTCATCAGTTTCTTCTTCCGATTCTATTTTGCCATCGTGCTGATGGGTTCCGAAGAGGAAGTCTTCATCGGTTGCCCATGCGGGGCGAATGCCGGAGTTCAGGTAATTCCGGAGGACGATTTGCGCGGCGGGCATGAAGGGGACGTTTCGTTCCTTCGATCCCTTGCCGTTCCGGACGGTGATGGTTTTTTCGTCCCAATGGAGATCTGAAGGGCGGAGTTCGCGCAGTTCGTCCGATCTGAGGCCGGTTAAGATGATGGTGGCAACGATGGCGTAGTTGCGCTTCGGGAGTTTGCCCTTGATGGAAACCGGGATATTGGCGGGGTCGAGCAGCCGTTTGATTTCGTCTTCCGAGGGGATTTCCTTTTTGGTGAAGGTGAAAGCGGGGCGGCTGGATTCGGGGATGGGGGATTCGGAGACGAGCTTCATTTTCTTCGCCCACGTGAAGAAGCGTTCGACCGCGCCGTAATACTGATTGGCGGAATTCTGCGAGACGGTTGACATGAGAGAATCGCTCCACTCCTGAACGGTTAAGGGGGTGATTTCATCGGGGTTCGTTTCGTTCAGGTAATCCCGGAATTTGCGTAATCCGAGGTCATAGGCGCGGACGGTATGTTCGGACTTCTTCTGGGCGCGTTCGGAGGCGAGGTATCGGGGGTACAGTTCGTTATATTCGGCGGGGGTGAGGGATTCCGGGATCTGGTGGGACATGGTGGATCTCCTTTCGGTTAGTTTTCCGGTTCGTTTGGTTCGGTGGCAAATAGAATATTGGAAACAGATACAATGACCCGTTCGACATACTCTTCGCAGTTATTGAGGCCCGATCCGACGAGAATTTCAGCGTTCGGCGGGCAGTGGGACAGGATTTTAATCAAATCCCGGACGGTAAAGACGCTGTTTTCGTCGGGGCGGATTGTTTTGTGATTGAATTCGGTGGAGATTTTCACGGTTGATTCCTTTCATTTGGATGGTCAAAATACGATTTCCTGTGTAGTTTTGCCGGGGGTGACGGTGATCCCGAAACGGGAGAGTTTCGTCTGAATCTCATTTTGCAGGACATACAGTTCGGCGGGAGAGGCGATGAAAGTGATTTCGTTTATTTCATCGAGGCGGAGAAAAGCGGAACGCATCTGTTCCAGATCCCGGCAAATGGAAGCGGCGTAATTAAATTTGTCGCGGAGTTCATCCAGTTCGGATTCGTCCGCATAGAGCATGACGCCGATCACAGCCTGAAGAAAACGGTTCATAACGGAATACAGATCATCAAAGTCATCGTCGATCAATCTGTCTGCGATCCGGGACAGGGGACGGCGCTCCATTCGGACAGTTACATATTGGCCAAAGCCGTGCATGGAAGGAAGTGCAGCGGTCTCGGCGAAAGACCGGTCGAGCATTTCCCGCGCCTGTTCCAGAACGATAGATTCTTTTACATCCCGCCGTGCTGATGCGGCGAGAGGTAATGCGTCAACCACCGTCAGCAGGGATCGCATGGCAAACCACTCGTTATATTCCCGGTCGTTGTGTTCGTTTGCATTGAGGCGGTCGGTAACGAGGTCGAAAAGGTTTTTGTACATGATGGGACTCCTTTCAGTTCAGATTTCGATTTCGAGGATTTCGGCAGCGCGGTTTACGACGGATTCAAAGGAATCTCCGTCCGCTTTGCTCCATTCAAGGGAGAGTCCGGCGCGTTCGCACAGTTCACAGAGCGTCTCGAGATCCCATTCGTCACAGGTGCGGATGGCTTCGGCAAGCTGGCTATCGGTCATGGCAGCGGGGGAGATCTCATTGAGCTGCAATTCAAGTTCGTCTCCATCCCTGTCCCATTTACGGGAGAGGCGGGAGAGTTCTTTGCCGTTGACGATAGTCTCGGTGGTGACGGTGGTGTCGTATGTCCAAATGGGAAGGTATTCTTCACGGATGGTGTAGTATTTCATTTGATTTGTCCTTTCTGCCCGATCGGGCGTTATTCATTCTCCGGTGCGCTCATCGCGTCCCGGACCATTTCGGCGATCATGGATGCAATTTTCTCGATCTCATCGTCCGTCAGATCGGCGAGTTCGGTGTCTGCATCGGTGCGGAGGTCTTTGTTTTTGAGCCATGCGGAAACTTCTGCGGGATCCGTATGAAAGGCGGTAGGGCCGTCGGAGGTCCAGATGTCATAGTATGCAGAGGCGATTTTGGCGAGTTGGAGGTATGATTTCATTTGATTCATTCCTTTCAGTCCCACAGATGGGACATAGCGGCGTTTTTCCACTCGTTTTCCATCTCGGCGATAACGGTTTCATGCGGTTCGCCGTTGATGATCCGTTCAAGGGCTTTGGCTCCTGCGCTTGCTTTTTCGTCGTTTTCGGAGAGTGAATAGCTTTCGGCGCGGAGGTAAGCGGCTGCGCGGGGGTGAGCGGCGCGGAGCGCGTCGAGGTCGATGTCCGGTCTCACGGGTAGGATGCCGTATCCGTTTTCGACCGCCTCGTTATAGCGGTCATAGTAATCTTTCAGTTCGCGGATTGCCGATTTCAGTTCGGTCAGCCCTTCGATAGCGTCAATTTTGTCCTGGCGTTCCCAGGCTTTTCGTTCCGTTTCGCGTTTTTCGGCGAGGAGGATTTCGAGGATGGCGGGCTTGTTGGAGACGATGAGCTGTTCGTCTCGTTTCGTTTTGACCCGTGAGCGGGTGACGCTGATGTGGGATTCGTCGTGGAGGGTGATACCGTATTTTTTGATGATTTCGCGGGGATCCATGATTTCTTCCTTTCTGCCAGGTCAGGCATTATACTTGTTTATAAAAGCGGCGGTGGATTCGATTTCGTCGTCATCCATGTTGTCCCGGCAAAGATCGAGATATTCATGAATTACGTTTATCATGTCGTCTTCACGGTAGAAGTCGGAATACTTTGCGGAATCCACGATGTCTTGAAGGTCGGCGCATTCGTTCTGAATCATGGATTCGACGGCGTAGGCGGCGTTTTGAGAACTATCGATTGTTCTGGCGATAAGGCGGAGAACTTTCGATTCGGGGTTTTTCATTTCGTTTCCTTTCTGCCTGTAGGCAATAGCTTCGTTTGGTTTCGTGATTATTATACCACATTTCGGACGTTATTACGCGTTTTCGATGTGTTGTTTACACAAAGTTTACAAACCGACCCGACGTTCTGTGAGGCGCGAGAGCGGGGGATTTCGTTTGATTCGATCCGGAAGGCATTCTGATTCGTCCGGGTTCAATTCGCCCGAATTTACCCCACTCCTGCGCGTCCTGCGGGGTGCTATGCGATCTTAGCGGTGACTTCTTCGTCGGTTCCGGGTTCCGTCAAGTTCGTTTCGTTCAGCGGGGGGATCACGAGGCCGAACGCGAGTTTCAGAAGGGCTGCGAGGACGGTGTACTGCGATTCGCGGTTGGCATCGGAGGCGTAGTTGGAGGAGAAGACGATCTGGGGGCCGTCCGGGGAGGGGACTTCGGCGGCAAAGGTTCCGTTCGGGAGGTGGTGGAGGGTTAATGTCATTTTGTTTTGTCCTTTCTTTTGATTTCAGCGAGTTTTGATTTTATCATGTATGCGGAATAGTCCAGCTCCCGCCCGCAGGAGGGGCAGGAGGCGGGAAGATTCGGCGGGAGAGGGGAGCGGCATTTTCCGCAGAGCGGGAAGCCGGTCGGGGTGGTTATGACAAGGGCGGGGCGTTTCATTTGGGTTGATCCTCCGGTTCGTCTGATTCGGTTGTGATACGGATAAATTCCGTCCAGTCCAGTTCACGTCCGCATTCAGGGCAGTAATTCGGCATTTGACCGTATTTATCGCAGAGCAGTTCGGCTTTGCATTTTTCGCAGTAGGTGATACCGTCGTCGGTCATTTTGACGGTGGATTTCCCGCGGGTTGGTTTCATTTGATTCGCTCCTTTCATGTAAACGCGAGGGTTCCGTTTTCTTTGAAGGTTTGATTCCAAATGTAAGCGGTTGTATCGGCTTCCCGTTTGGTTTCGCAGAGCTGAATGACGGTAACTCTACTGTAGCCGCCGTGTTCGGAGTGATAAGCTCCGCCGAACTGGTTGATTTGTTTGAGAAGGTTTTGGTCGGACGTATAATAGTTTGTTCCCGAACATTCCTTCCCATCGGGGAATCTGCACTGATAGGCGTAGTAAAAGCGTTTCATGATATACATTCCTTTTCGTTTCATTCGGCGGATTTCGATTCGATCCAGGCGGTGAGGGATTTGAGGATGTCGGCGCGGGGTGTGGACGTGCGCTGAAGGCTTGTATAAAACTTTCCGTTTCGCTTCTGATGGAAGGAATGGATATTCGAGGTGTAGGGTTCGGAGACGTAGAAGCCGCCGCTGAACCATCCGAGCGGGGGAAGGACGTCGAGGGCATAATCGTACTGTTCTTCGGTTTCTTCCTTCCATTCGCCGCAGAGGGCGTCTTCTGCGGCGGTGAGGATGGTGTGAAACTCTTCTTCGGTCAAGATCGTGTACCCTTCGGATCGGTAGTCTTCGACGGTCTTGCCGGAATAGGGATCCGTTCCGTTCGGTGCGGTAATGACGGCATACCATGCGGACAGGCCGCGCTTTTTGAAGTCGTCCAAGTCGCGGACGATGTAAGTCCAGTCAGCAGACATTTTATTTCGTTCCTTTCGTTTGCAGATATTTTTGAATCAGCGGAAACACTGCGTCAATTCCGTTCCATCTGATTACGCCCAGGATGTTCCAGAATAAGCGGGTATAATCTTCTTTGCCGAGGATTATTTCAAATTCCAGAAGACGCGCTTTTTCTTCTTCGGACAGTTCATATTCTTCGATGATTTGCCCGTTCGATTCGATGCGAGAAGTGATTTTCATTTGATTTGTTCCTTCTTTCCGTACAGTAACGAATAAACGCCATATGAATATAGTTTGTCAAACCAGTGCCAGATTTCATCCCGTTCGGTCCCGGCCTTGAAGTGATACCAGTCTTCGGCAAGGATCAGTTCGCCGGATTCGTTTTCGTCAAATGGAACGTCTTCCAGCTCGTTCCATATGGATTCAAGGTATATATCAACGCCTTCGCGGGAAAGTCCTTTGAAATTCGGTGCAGATTCCATTTCGTTCAGATCCTTTCGTTTCGTTCAGTGGAACGCGATGATTTTTCCGTTCGGGCCGTTGTGTTCGCAGTAGCAGCGATGATTTCCGTTCCGATCGATCCGGTTTGAAAACCAGCGCGTTTCGTTCGATTCGCATTCCCGGACGGGGACAACAGTTTTCGGCATATAGTAACAGGCGCAGAGGGAAAAAGCGTTTACAAAGCTCGTCGATGTACAGACGGAGGGATTCTTTTGACCGACCATGTAGATTTTCCGTTCCATTTCATTCAGTCCTTTCGTTCGATCCGGGGGATTGCTCCCCCGGTTTGTTTCGTTCGGTTCAGCCGATGTTGTCGGCATAATCGCACCAGCCGGAATAGTGAACGGCAAGGATCACGTCGTCGGTGATTCGTTCGGTTCCGTTCTTCCAGACGATGGCGGAGACGAAATCCCCTTCGCAGTAGTCTTCGCAGCCGTAAAACTGATACTGATAGCCAGAAGCGGTTTCGATGGTAACGACGTCGGCAGGGCGGTCGAGGTCAACGATTTTCGCGGTCATGGAATAGAGGCCGAGAGCGGCGATGAGGGCGGAGAGATAGGCGATGATGGTTTTCATTTAATTTTATCCTTTCTGTATTCTTGATTCTATTATAGCGGATGGTCGGAAGTTTTCAAGGGGAATCAGGCAAGCAGTTCATTCAGTTCCGGTTCACCCATGAGGAAACGGGAGGGGAGTTCAAAGGCGGCGTATTCGTCGGCGATGTGCTCCAGGCGGCGGGAGAGGTGGTTCTGTTCGATATAAGCGGCCAGACGTTCCCGTCCGGTTGATTCCGTTCCGGTCGGCTCCGCTGAGAGGATCAGGGAGCCGGTGGCGGTTTCGTTCAGGGTGACAGTGTGGAAGTGAAGGCTTTCGTTCAGTTCGTCGCATTCGTTCCAGAGGGCGGCGGCGGTGGTATAGTCGTAGTCGGTCGGTAGGCCGTTCATGCCGTAGGTGGTGAGGTTGAGGATGTAGGATTTCATTTCGTTCAGTTCCTTTCATTCGAGAATATAGAATCAATTATGGTTTCAGATTCTTCTTTTTCGGCGACTGCTACACAAGGCCAGAAGGCGCGGCGTTTTGTCGCAGCTTTTTCGGCGGCTCTTTTTGTTTTGAAGGTTTGAATAATCGTGGGGGATTCAGGTTTATATCCGGACAAAACGATATAGATTTTCATTTCATTCGTCCCTTTCGATTTCGGAGAATTTTTTCAGTTCGTTTGCGATTCCTTCCGGTGTGTTTGCGTATTTTTCAAGCCATTCGGTGAAACACCAGGACAGATAGGATTCGAGGTTATCCAGGGCGGCGGGGGATTCGTTCAGAGCGCGGATTGCGTTCACGAATACGGCGGCGGCGCGTTCGGTTTCGGGCGTTTTCATTTCGGTCAGGCTCCTTTCATTTTGCGGAATAATAGATGCTTGCGGGGACGTTATAAATCCATGCGCCGCAACGGACAAGAAGAGCGTCGTTTCCATAGTAAAGTTTTCTCATGCCGGTTACGGAACCGGTAACGGAGAAGTTGGGATAGCGTTCAAGATGGTATATTTTCCCTTGCGTTTCGTTCATGGTTCGGACACGAGGCGGACGTTTCATTTCAAGCTCCTTTCATTTCATTCGTTCCTTCAATAGATTTCTTGAATAGAATAGTATTTTCTAACTTCTCCGTCAAAATAGCCGGGACCTCTCCAGGCGCACAGTGAAGAGTTTTCCCATTTGCGCGGAATTTCATTGCATTTCATGAGTGCGGCGAATACTTCCGATTCGGCCCCTTTCGTCATTCCAGGCCGGTAAACGGTATGCGCAATCTGCTGAAAAGTTCCGTTTTTCAGTTTGTATATACGGAGAATCCGATCTCCTTTCCGGCTCCGTTCGTCTCTTCTGTCGGTGAAATAGAATCGTTTCATTTTAATCTCCTTTCATTCAGAACGCGCCGGATTCGATGTCGGCGAGAAGGGCGGCGGCGTTCGATTCGGTCATTTCGATTTCAAGGTTGATTTGCACGTCGGTCATGAAGTTTTCAAGCATATCAGTGCGGCAATCGTCACGGAGAAGGTCAATCACAAAATCCCGGCCAAGTTCGCGCAGCCGTTCGGTCGTTATGTCCTGTTCTTCGTGTGCGTCGGCGGCTTCTGCATAGCCGAGGCAGTTCAGCTCTTCGATGTCGCGGTGGGAGAAGTACCATTCGAGGCGTTCGCAGAATTCTTCGTAAGTCATAGCTTCCATTCCTTTCGGTTGATTTGATTTTTATGAGGAAGTCAAGCGGGAAGAGCTTCAAGCGTTCATCCCGTTTGATTCCCCCATAAAGGGGGAAAATCAGGCTATTTCATAATCATAACGGACTGTTGTGTGTTTCTCTGTCGGAATCCATAAAGTCACATCGGCGGCTGTTGTTTCCTTGTCTCCGAAGTACCGGGCGAGATATTCCTTGCATTCGTCCTCTGTTGCATATGGGATCGGAATATAATCCCATGATCCTTCGATTTCATCCGGATCGGTCGGCTCATCCTCTCCATCATGCACATATACTTCCCGGCCCGTCCCGAAGTATAACGCTTCGACAAACCGGCAGTATTCCTGTTCATTCCGGACGTCTTCGGACGAGGGGAAGAAGATTTCGGCATAATCGCCTTGACAACTTCCGCGAATCGCATACCGGGAATATCTCTTTCCGGTAAACAGTTCCAGCAGAACGCGGGCCGGTTCTCCGTCAAATCCGTTTGAATCGGCGTCGAAAATCGCTTCCTTCCATGCGTGAATCAGGCGGGAAGAGCGTTTCTTTTCGTTCTCCCATCCGGGGAGATAATCATCAAGGACTTCCGAAACCGTCCGATATAACGTCCCGTCCGTATTCTTCGGATCAAGGTTTCGGAGATAATATGCAACGGTGTCAAGGTTTTCTTTCAGCTTCTTCCAGTCCTCCGTGAGAAAAGAGGCGCAATGGTCAAAGCCGACGACGTTCAGACCGATTTCATCACATTCGGTCATAAAATCGAAGTAAACAGAAATGTCAGTATATTCATCCCACGGCGTGAGACGTGCAAAGATTTTTTTCATTGTTCTTTCCTCCCTTATGCGACGATTTTTCCGTCTTTTGTGATTTCAATGTATGCGGTCGGCTTTTCTCTCTCAATCAGTTTTTTCGTTTCGCTTGCTAATCCTAACGTCGGGAAATCTTCGGTATAATCCGGCGTATTCCTGTACCAATAGGACCGGCCCGTGTATTTTGTGAGAGTGTACGGCGTTTCATTTCGGACCGTGAAAGGATATTCGATCATGTTCTTTCCTTTCTCCCCGTTTGGCCGATAGGTCAGCCGGATTTCAGTTCGTTCGGTTTGTTTACCTCTGGAAGGTATCAATCAGGGGTTCATATCCGTGCGCCCTGTGCCATTCGATCACGGTTTTCAGGAATTCTTTTGAATTCATTCCGGCGAACAGGGCTTCACTCATGTTTTCATTGATTCGGCGATATTTCAGCGTGTCCGGGATTTCGGGGAGGATCCCTTTATAGATCAGGGTTTCGCCGTTCGGCGTGAAATGCAAGCGGCGGCCGTTCCGTTTTCCCTTTGGAATGAAATCCAATTCTGCCGCGTCTTCATACTGCGCATACCGCTGCGCGGTCAGTTTCAGCAGTTTCCCGGAAGTCTGTGCGGCTCCCATTGTCCAGGGATCAACGCGGAGAATTGTGATTTCGTCTCCTTCGTTCAGGTTCGCCGCTTCAATCTGTTCTTTCAGCGGCGCGGGGATATAGATTTCCGGTTTTTCGAGGCTTTCCGCTTCAATTTTTCCTTCATATACCGGCGCGGGGATCCGTTCCGTTTCGTCTGATTCGACGTAAACATAACGGGCATAGGTATAACCTTCAGGATCGACGATATATTTCAGCGTTTCGCCGTCATAGATTCCGACACAGTCCGCCATATAAATTGATACGCTTTCCCTCTGTTCGGCGGTCAGCAGGTGGAAGTCTTCGGACGATTTCAGCCGCGCGTCATTCATGCGCGTCCCTCCCTTCCCGGCGAGGAACGACCAGTCTTCAAGGAAATTCCGTTCAAAATACCGGAGCATTTCGGAATCCGTAAACGTGACTTTCCGGGACACAATCGCATCATGCTTTTTGATGTTCTCAGGATCTTCGATCCGATCCCGGAGCGATTCGGCGGAATCCTCTTTTCCGTATCCGCCGCGCAGGTTTGTGAAAGCGATTTGTTCCGATTCGTTCAAATCTTCCACAACAACGGCGGATTCGATTTCGTGACAGTATTCGGCATGCGCGCGGGAAAAGATTTCCCGTTCATCCTGTTCCGCGTTTATCTGCCGGACGGCGGCCGCGCTTTCCTGTTCAAGCCGATCCTCTTTTGCCCGTTCTTCATCGGCAAGCATGCGGCGGAAGTTCATGATTTCGGCGACGGTGTTTTCATCCTGTTCCGTTTCCTTGTATTCATAGGACAGTTCCACGCCGCCGTAAAGCTCATGCCGTGCGCCATAGTCCGCATAATAGTCCCCGTCGTCGGCGTCCGCCGCTTTATACAGTTTGTCAGCATAATTCAGGACGGCGGCCAATTCGGGAGAAGGTTCTTTTTTGTCCTGTCTGTCTCTCCAGTCCCAAGCGTCCGGATCACCCTTGACGGTTTCCATCGAATACGGCCCGGCCTGAATTTTCACGTTTACATGATCCAGATATCCGGCCCCGCCGGAAGTGACGGAAAATTTCATTTCGGGAAAACGAGCTTTCAGGACCTTGCGGAAATAGTCGGCGGCAGCGCGTTCATATCGCCAGCCCTTTTCCTTGCATTCCGTGCGGATTTCGCTTTTCACGGCGTTTTCCGTGCCGTATGCCGGAATTTTATCCGTCCGCGTCCGATCCCACAGGGACGGGAGAACGAGAGCAGGGGACGCCTTGACGGTTTCGGATTTCTCCGCGCTCTCCGCGCTATTTGTGAGAGCATGCGCGAGAGCAAGACGGGCCGGATTCTCTTTTGCGTACCATATCCGCTTGACGTTATGCCAGCGGAAACCGGCAGATTTCAGATTTTCGCGGATTTCTTCGGACGGTTTTCCGGGGAAAGTGATTTCGATTCCGGAAAATTCGGGATTGATGGTAAAAGTGGCGTTCATGGTAAAATCTCCTTTATGATATGATTTTATGGTTTAATAGCAGACGGAAAGGCCGGGACGCGTCCGGCCCTTGCGTCCGGCATTAAGCCGGAAGATGATCGAGAATGATGCAGGGACCGAAACGATTTTCCGCCCGTCTGATTGCATCCTCCCGGGAGGCGGCCAGATCGAAACCGGCCCACGGTTTAGAAACGTCCCACCAGTAGGAAATATGGCCGTTCCAGAGCTTGAGCGTGATAACTTTCTTTTTCATGCCGTGATACCTTCTTTCTTAATTGAGTGATAGATTTCGAGGAATTCACAATAAGCGGAGCCGTTCAGCCGATAGAATTCGGAATTATATACCGGATCCATAGAATGAAACAAGCGAACATGTCCGGAAAAATAGCTGTCATCGATTCCGGATTCCCGCAGGAAATGAAAACGGCGTGAAGAGCTTTCAAACGCGTTCAGGAAAGCCCGCGTAAAGTGGGACGTCTTGCAATGACGGCGCAGCAGTTCCGACTTGATTTTTTGATACATGGTAAAACCTCCTTTATTCGTAGATGTGAACTTGATCGTTAATCACAAGCGCATTGTCGTGAACGTCGGCGTTATAAATTACATAATAGTAACCGATCCAGAATCCGACGGAAGCGGAGAGGATCAGAAAAGAAACGGCGATGAGAAATGAAAGAAAACGGTTTTTCATGGATAAACCTCCAGATTTTGGAATGATTTGATTTTTTTCGGGAAATTTCGCCGGATGAAATTCCGTCATCCGGTCAAATCCCCCGAAAAAAGGGGGGGGAGAGGTTAAACGCGAACCGCGAAGAATGAACCGGGGACAGCATCGGCAAAACAGCCGTTTTCCTCTTCCATTTCGACGCCGACAAGCTCACCGGAAAAACCGATCCGCGCCAGAGCGTCAAGGACAGCGGAAACGTCGCAGGGAGCGACATAAGCAACGGAAACGAGATCGGAAAGAACTCTTTCCATTTGGCCGACTTTTTTTGTCCCGGAATAGATTCCGCGATAGCAACGGGAGCCGATGAAAGCGGACGCTTTTTCAGCGTTTGCAAGGCCGTCAAGGTAGACGGTATAATAGCGTTTAGTTTCCATGTTAAACCTCTTTTTGTGTTTATTGGTTTGTTTATCGTCGGAACCGTTCGACGTTCCCGAATCGGGAAAAATGGGAAAATGGTTTATTTTACGTCGGAACCGTTCGACGCCCCCAAAAGGGAAGGTTTTATATATTCGCGCCGCCTGTTTTACTTCTCTTTCGTCGGTCCGGACAAGTCAACGGACGGGAGCGGAGAATCACACTTTATCCGCGCAGCGCGTTTGAATTTTCAATGAACTATGTCCCTTTTCGGACTATTTCAGCGGTTTACCGGACCGCATCCAGGTTTTCAACCTCTTTCCGTCCGCGCGTCCCGCGCGCGTTCTTTTTATCTGTTGGCATAATTATACCACCATTAGCGTTAAATGTCAATCCCTTTTTCAAAACTTTAGCGTTAAATATCGCACAACAATTCAGGCCGTTTATAGCCGCCTTTAGTGCTATATGCTGAAAAATCAAAATCATTATTGACAGCGGTTTTATTATCGTGTATAATACGCAAAAACGGAGATTGAAACATGGAACAAAAAGAAATCAATCGCTATAGCATGGAGTATAACAAAAACGCATATGACAGGTTAACGCTATACATCCCAAAAGGCACCCGCGCCCAGCTTAAAGCGGAAGCCGCCCGCCGTGGCTTGCAATCCGTCAACGCCCTACTCAATCAGCTAATCGCTCAGATTCTCCCGCCCGATCTCACGGAGCCGTCCGGACAAATCCCCGAGAACGCAGAGCGGGAGACAGCCGCGCCCACGGAGCCGGAGGATTAACGCCCACGGGACCGGCCCCCGCCCCCCTGTACAAGCTCCGCCGCATCCGCATTCCGATCCCGTCCCCGTCCGCGCTAATCCTCTCCGGCCAGCCGATCCCATCGGCACCCGCGACCCGCTCCCGATCCGCGCAGAATCAGCAGGACGCCCCACAGCCGCCGACCGCCGACAGCAGGACGCACACCGACCGCGCCCACCATCCCCGACCGTCAGCCGCGCCCGCAAAATGCACCAGCCGCGACAGCCCCCGACCATACGCACAGCCCCGCGCCGTCACTACCGGCACCACCGGCACCGCCCGCGCCAGCCCCCCGCGCAGAAAACCGACGGAGAGCGGAAAAGCCGAAGGACAGCCGCGCCCGGAATCAGAGCGGAATGGAATTAAAGCAAATCCCCCGCCCGTCCCCACGAATTCCCGATAATTCCCCCCGTTTTCATCCGTTCCCGCCCGTTCCACGGAGGAAGTCCGGACAAATTGCACAGAAAAAAAGACAGAAGGGGGAGGGACTTTCTACGGGGGGAAATTTCCGTAAATTATAGATTAACTATAATGGAGAGAATTTATTCTCTCCCATACGTTAATCTATAATTTACGTGATCTTCTCCCCCGCCCAAATTCCCCGCTTTTTCTGCGATTTTGCGCACGTCCGACAGCCCGGAGAACGCCAGGAGCGCGCAATAATGGGATATAATCGCGCGTTTTAAGGTTGACGGGGGTATTTTTTAACTCACTCCGCCCCATTTCCCGGCTCCCAGCCTCTTAGCACTTCCTCTCCCCCTCTATTTCTCTTCGCGCTGACTTAGCGTTGAGATGTGGAGGGTAGCGAAGGGTAGGGGAGGCATGGGTCGTGAGCTGTAGGGGGAGTGGTATGGCTGCGTATGGGGAAGGGATGGCGTAGGCGGGAGTGCATAGTCCGGTAGCGTTTGCGTGGAGTGAATGTCTCGCGTGTAATGGGTGTCTCGCGTGGAGCGATCGTCTTCGAGTGGATGTGCGAACCGGAACTGACGGGGGAGAGACCCGGCGGAATCTGACAGATGGTGCGGAAACAAAAAAGAGCGGAGACTACCGAAGATGGCAGCTCCGCGTTGTTGCGTTGGTGGGTATTGTTGAGGTGTGAAGCGGGTACAGTTCAGCGTAGGATCGTTTAGGCCGCACCTGACCGGCATTAGGGGACCGGGGATAATATAGTTTAACGCGTAAATTAGACAACGGATTCGTTGTCTCGGCGTTGTCTTTTCGTTGTCTCGATGTTTGTGTAGCGAGTCCAGAATACTGGATTTGTTTGTCTGTAATGTTTCAAATATTGGACGGATTGGAGAAATATTCGGTGGGACTAATATTCGGCTGTGGAAAAGCGACAAAAAAGCCCCTCGGAACTTCGTGAAAAGTATCCAAAGGGCAATTACCGGGTAAGCGGATGGGGGGAATCGAACCTCTGCGGTTTATAGCTCTGAATCTGTTGTTTTCTTTGTTTTTCTCGTTTTTACTCGTTTGTTTGAGCGTTCGGGATGAAATTCGTTGTCTTTTTCGTTGTCTCGGGGTTGTATTGGGGATTGTCTGTGGTGGGGGTTTATTGGTTATTATTGGCAGAGGGGTTAAGGTTGTCGAGTGCGGTCATGAGGTCTTGGTTGACTTCGGATTCTTTGGAAGCGAGGTACTCTTGGTATCTCTTGAGCATGTGGTTTGTGGCGTGACCCATGCGCTCCATCTGGTACTGCTCCGGGATGTTGAGGGCGGACATGACGGAAGCGTAGTAGTGGCGGAGGCCGTGGAAGGTGCAGTTGACTCCGCACTGCTTGGCAATGGGGGTGAAGCTGGTTGTAATGGTGTTTGGTTTATAGGGCTGGTAGTTGGGGTTGTCGCGGGCTTCGGCGAGTTTGTCAAGGACCCAGACGGGGCAGGGTACGGTACGTTCTCCGGCGGTGGTTTTGGTGTCCTTCAGGACGTAGGCGTTGTCCGGACCAATGACGAGGGCTTTGTCGATGTGGATGAGGCCCTTGTGGTAGTCGATGTCCTCGGCGAGGTTGAGGGCGCAGATTTCGGATCTTCTGAGTCCGCAAGTGGCGGCGAGGAGGACGGGAATTTCGAGGGGGGTATTTTCTATCTCCTTGAAGAGGCGGAAAAGGGAGTCCTGTTCGGGCATATCCAGACGCTTGCGCTTGACGGAGGGGAGGCGGACGTAGATCTTGACGTTGCGCTTTGCCTCCTTGACGGCGGCGTAGAGGAGGTTCCAGCGGTTGGCGACGGTTTTGGGCTTGACGGATTCGGCGTAGGCGTCGATGGACTGCTGGCAGATCTCATCGGTGAGTTCGCCGATGGTGAGGTTCATCAGCTCGGGGAAAGCGGACCGGGCGTGTTTTTTGTAATCCTGAAGGGTTGAGGGCGAGAGATCCTTTTCCCGGCGGGCGATGTACTGCTCTACTGCCTCCCGGACGGTAAGGGACATGGCGGAGATAGTTTTCGGGTTTTCGCCCTCCAGTGCCTTGACCTTCTCGTGGAGCTTGGCTTTGGTTGGGGCTGTCAGGTGCTTGTAGGTCTTTTTCCCGGTAGTGGGATCGACGCCGATGAAAACGGTGATCTCCCATGATCCGGATGCGGTTTTCTTGGCGGTAGCCATAAAATCCTCCTTTCTGAGTTAGGGGGTTGCTTGACAGGCGGAGGATTTCATGATAAAATCAATTCGTCCTCCGGTGACGGCGGGACATATAGGCGCGTTCAGTTCTCTTGGCGGGGGACGGACGCGCTTTTTGTTTTTAATAATACATTGAATCGACGATCTTAAAATCTCCGGCTTTATCGACCATGAAAAAGACGATGAAGGTGGTGCGGATTTCCGCTCCGAAACCGTTTTGAGAATCCACATAGGCGAGGATGCTGACATTGAAACCACCCGTTTCCACATCGTCGGCTTTGGCTTTGATGAACTGAACGTCGTCAGAGTAATATTTCTCAAACTTAGCTGTGCTTGGAGATTTCAGATTCTTTTTCACCTCTTCCTTCGCGGCGTCCCACATTTTGCTCATTAGGCTGTCCGAGAGGCTTTGGGGGATGTACGGCGAGTTTGACGATGACGCGGGGGTGGAATAAGAATACGAGGGGGTGCTGTGAACGGTCGAATTGTTTGAACTGGAAACAGACTGTGTTCGAGGGATTTCGATGTTTGTGTTTTTTCCGGAATTTGTAATTGCGTCGGTGATTACGTCGATTATGTAGAACGTAAGAAATGTCGCCAGACAGATACAGATAGTCTTTGCTGCGGTTATCATAACCGTCTTCCATTTCGGCGATGGGTTCTCCTCGGAGACAGATTCCAAAAATGGTTTCGGAATATCCTCCTCCTCGGTTTCTTCCTCTTCCGATTCCTTGAAATCATAGTCGTCAAGCGGGTCCGGTTCTTCAGGTTCTGCTGTCGGAACGGCTCCGAGAATCAGATTGACCGGATACAATTCATGGGCTGAAGCGACGATCCGGACTTCGGCCAGTTTTGCGGCGGCGCGTAAACAGGGTTCGCAAAGATAGGCGTTGACGATTTCCGTCCCGTCGTTGATTTTGGCGGCGACCACGGCTTGTTTGCCGCAAATTGAACACTGTCGGGCCATAGTGATTCTCCTTTACGGTTCTCCCCGGATTTCGACCACTCTTCCGAGGATGCGGACGGGGAGCTTCTGGATCTGTTCGGCGGTGAAGTAGCGCGGGGGATAGGCGGGATTGTTGGACATGAGGATCATACCGCCCTGCTCGTCCCAGATGACCTTCTTGCAGGTGGCGGTATCCCCGTTGATGGCGACGACGGCGGTCTGACCGGATTCGACGGTCTCCTGATACCGGACAATTACGCGGTCGCCGTTCTGGATGCGGGTCGCCATGCTGTCGCCCTTGATCCGGAGAGCGAAGTAGGTCCCGTTTTTGGCGGTGGAGCGGTTGATCTCCTCCCATGAGCTTTCATCGTCCGGGTCGAAGTTGTCGATCTGCTTGATGGGGATACCGGCTGCGACCTCGCCGAAGAGCTTGATCTTTACCCCGGTGCGGTCGTCGAGCGGTATTTCGGGGTTGTCGGTGAGGCCCATGAGGTAATCGTAGGTTGTTTCGAGGAGGACGGCGAGTTTATTGATGAGCTGGGTGTCCGGGTTTTCGTAACCGTCCCGGACGTCCTCCCAATAGTCCTCCGGAAGATTTAACTGAGCTTCCACATAGTCGGGGGTCAGATGGCGGGCGATGCGGCGTTCGTTGAAGCGGTCGTAGTCGAAATTAGGTTTTGCATTATTAACGGTGGCTTTAATTGAAATGGTTCCGCCGTTCTGGAAGGTTTTTCGGTAAACGTAATCGGTTTGGTTGGTCAGGTATTCGTATGAAGTGTCGAGAAAATCAGCCACCGCGCGTATCTGATTGTCGTCCATCTTCCGTAATCCGCGTTCCACTTTTCCGAGATAGTTGGATTTTTCTCCCAACAGCTCACAGATTTTTCCCAACTTAACACCTTTCAGGGCGGCGGCATTTCGTATTCTGTTAATATTAACCATAATGTTCCCCCTCTGAATGTTTTGATCTTGTGGGAATAGTAGAAACTCCAATTTTGGACCCATCGGCTCTTGACAAGGTCCAGATTTGGAGTTATAATAGTGGCGTACCAAACAAAGCCCCCCGAGATTGGTACTTCAATCGTCGTGATAAGCGGCGAAAGACATCCTATCGGGCGGGTGGCGCGAGGTGCATCTTCCTCCTCCCCGGAGGGGCGGGCGGTGCGAACGCTCGTCTCTTCGTGGATCTTCGGAATTGCCGAATCAAGCAGAACCGGACGGAGGGGCCGCTTCGGGGTCTGTGTGTGGAACGTCGATATATGCAAAGACATTGTACACTAAACCCCGAGCGGTTGTCAACGGACAGAATGACGGTTTTCGGACCGGAAATCTGTGGAAGGTTGACAAAGCCGCTCATTGAAAACCAAATCTTCCGACTTTCCCGAAGGGCGCGTCGTTTCTGGCAGAGCTGGAACGACAGGCGGTTGGGCTATATGTCTTGCCGTAAACTTGAAAAAAGCGGCGCGAGGATAGGGAAAGGACAGGATGGATGAGATTTAATCAAACAGGGGCGGACGTCTCTGCAAGGGTTGCCACGAACTACGGGGAAGGGGCCGGTGAGACTGTTTATAGGCTCGCACAGCAACGGTCCCTTCTTCGCGGGCGTGAAGCTCTGCGGGTGTCCGCTTAACATAGAGGAGTAAGACAACAAATGTTAAGTTCGTTGGTTGAAGCCGCGAATCGAAAAGGATATTCCGGTTACGCGCTCTGCGAATACGTCAATCAGCGGGGAATGCGGGTGCATATCAACACCTTCCGAACCGCCGTGAAGGACGGAATCAACCGGACCGCCTATCAGGAAACGATCTACAATCTGGCCAAAGAGGTTCTTGACGAACTGCCCGCCGTGAAGCCGAAACCGAACGACATCTCCGGACGTGCGCGAGAAGCCGGTTTAACGATTAAAAGTATCTGGGAGTATTACAATGCCACCCATGAGAAAAACTACGGTTACAGCTCGTTCTTGGTTGCTCTCCGTCGATGCCAGACGCCGTACGAGCGGGAGCTGGTGAAAGAAGCCGGAAAAATCATCGAGATTCTGCGGAAGGAAAAAGACGGCTGAGGAACCGTCAGGAGGAAGACATGAAGAAAGCCGATACTCACGCGGCTGCGCGGGTCATGGTCAACAACATCGGCTATGTGGCCGGGGTTCTGGACCTTGACAACACGGAGCTGGCGCGGATCATGGGGATCTCGAAAAGTTCCCTGTATCAGCGGAAAGCGAAGCCCTGGACGTTCCGGTTCGGGGAAATCGAAAAGCTGACGGACTACGCCGGGCGGCACGGGATGGTGCTCACAGCGGCGCAGTTTTTTGTTCCCTTCGGACCGGGCGCGGTCGAGCGGTACGGGGAGGCGGCGGGATGATTTCACGACTGTCAATCACGACCGCCGTCGCTATGGGAAAATCCGCCACCTCGGTTTTCCGGGGTGAAGGGATTCCGGACGAGGACGCGCACAAGGTCAAGAGCGGTCATCACTCCGTTCAGACCTACAAGAACGCGGAGGTTTGTCTGACCTGTACGAAAGCCGAATGCACCGGAGGCGAAGATTGTTTCCGGGCGCGGAAGAAAAGGATGAAAGGCGGAGGCTGATGCGGGAGAGGAAGACGGTGGTTCTGCCAGTGGAAGTGCTGGATGATCCTCGGCTTACTCTGTCCGATATTGGATTGTTAGGGGAAATTTTACGGAATCAATTCCGACTTTCCAAAATCACGACCGCGAATCTTAGCGCAATTTTGAAAGAGACGGAGAAGACCATCCGGAAGGGGCTTGTCAGACTGACGGAAAGCGGTTATCTGATAAAGGATTCCCGCAACAACGGATGGTTAATCGATTCCGGGAAAATTTACGGAAACGAACGGGAAAATTTACCGGTACAAACGGTAGAATTTCCCGAAACGAACGGTAAAATTTCCCTCTGCAAAAAAGAAGAAGAAAGTACCAAAGAAGAAGATAAAAATAATAAACAGGAGTATATATATAATAATATAATACTAAAAGAGACAGAGAACGAGAAAGAGAGAGAGATAAAAGAGAGAGAGAAAGACGATGCGGCTCCCAAACCTGAGAAACCGACTGCGGCTGAGAAGCCAGAGCGGTTCACGGCGGAATACCGGGAGATTATCGGATATCTCAACGAGAAGACGGGCAAACGGTTCTCTGCCACGAGCCGGGTCAATCAGGGGCATATGTCCGCCCGCTTGAAAGAGGGGTTCACGGTGGAGGACTTCAAACACGTTATCGACGTGAAGTGCTTCCAGTGGAAGGACGACGCGAAGATGGCGAAGTTTCTCCGGCCCGAGACGCTGTTCGGAACGAAGTTCGACCGGTATCTGAACGAGGAGAAGGTTCAGACCAAAGTAGGGAATCATGGAGTTTTGTACACCGTGACGGAAGAAGATCTGAACTCCAAAGTTCCGTTCTAAACCAGAAGGGGAGGAAGCAGTATCAAAACAATTGCGGATGCGCTTATGAGCGTTTATGAGAATGCGCAAGAGGCCAGCAAGCCGGTTGCGGATGATTACCTTGACACTGAAGACGGGTTCTACCATTGCGGGGTTTGTGGTGAACCGAAACAGGCGTGGTGGGATTTCCTCGGAAGACAGGTTGTCAGACCTCGAATGTGCCGTTGCCGAAGAGAAGCAGAAGCGGAAAAGCAAGAATATCAAAACGATCAGCGGAGATCTCTGATGCGGGATGATTGTTTCAGTGAACCTTCTTTTGTTCAGAATCGTTTTGACAAAGATTCCTACCCTGACAGTGAGTTGGGGATTTCCTCGCGGAACTATGTGGACAACTTCGACCATTTCTACAAGACAGGGCGCGGGTTAATCTTTACCGGAACCGTTGGAACTGGTAAAACATTTTACTCCGCCTGTATAGCCAACGCTTTGATTGACCGAATGCACACCATTAAAATGACTTCGATCAGTCAGTGCGTCAGCGATATACTGGCGAACCGGTTAAGCGAGAACGAGTATATTGATTATCTCCGAAAGTACGACCTGGTTATCTTCGATGACCTCGGCGTCGAGCGCAATACGCCGGTCATGAACGAGAAGCTGTACAGGATCATCAACGCAAGGTATTCAAGCCAAAAGCCGATGATTATAACGACAAACATCACCATGAACGAGCTGAAGCGCACCGAGGGAGTCGGAGTTGACTGTACGCGCGTTTATGACCGGATTTTGGCGGCGTGTCTGCCGATTGGCTGCGATGGAGATAATGTGCGCCGTCAACAGGCGAGAGAGGCGTACATCGCGGATATGAAAATTCTGAGGGGGGAGAGAAATGCTACTGACCTTCCCAATGGATGAACACTCTACCGGGTGCATCGCGTGGGGGAAGGTGACGTCAACCGACTACCGTCCTTATGTTCCCGCTGTTCACACGACTGAGTTCCGGACGGGGACGGTGCGTTACAGTCTGACCGTGACCGTTATCATCCATGCGACCGGAAGAGGGGAAAAGGCGCAGTACACCTACGAGACCGCCAATGTGGTCGCGTTCGCAAAACCGAACGATCCCGCCAAACAGAAGCTCGGCGAGGTGCTAAACGGACTGAAGCGGGGAGATCCCGTCATCGTCTTCGGGCGGTATCGGGAAGGAAAGACGCGGGAGCGGAACGGAGTTGAAGTCCTGACGCGAACGATTGACGCCTTTGCGGTTCTGCCGGTCAATCAGGTGTACGACGCTTTTCTTGCGGAAGAGAACGCAAGGATTGAGATGGCGAAGGAACGGGCGATGCCGGAGATTTCAAACGACGTTTCCCCGGCGGTTTCTCAAAAGCGGACGGCGGTTCCGCAGATTTCGCATCCGGTTGTAATCGAAAACGAGGGAGGGTGGTTTGAGTGAGCGTTACCGATCATCTGGTCAGCTACTATCAGCACAACGATATTACGGATCCGACGCCGTATGAAGAAGATAACAGGATCCTTCCCGATGAGTGCTGCGCCATCTGCGGAGAGGAATTTTTTAAGGGACAGAAGGTTATCTTGATTGATACTCCCCTCCACTTCTACCGACTTCTGATTCACGAAGATTGTTACAATTCGCTGTTCAAATCCGTCGAAGAGCGCACCCGGTTCGAGGAAATTATGAGCCGGTTGGGGTTTGATACGGGTGAGGCGGAAGAATAGGAGGAACATGACACTTGCAGAATACCACGCGCACCCGGCTTTGTCGCGGTCGCGGCTGTGGAAATTACACGAAAGTCCGCAGAAGTTCAAGTATGCGGAGGAACATCCGGAAGATCCGACTCCGGCGTTTCGGCTCGGGGCGGCGTTCCACAAGTTCACGCTGGAACCGGAGACGTTCGACGACGAATACGTCCATATGCCGAAGGTGGACAGGCGGACGAAGGAAGGGAAAGCGGTTTACGAAGCCCTTCTTGAAAAAGCCGGGAACCGGACGATTCTGACCTACGACGAGATTGAGACGGTGGTTGGAATGCGGAATGCGGTGATGGCGAATCCGACGGCGAAGGTTCTTATTGAGAAGGGGATTAAAGAGCATTCGATCTTCTGGAAGGACGAGGAAACGGGTGTAGACCTGAAATGCCGTCCGGACATCTTCATTCCGGACGACGATCTGAAGGTGATTGTGGACCTGAAATCCACCACCTCGTCGGACACAAAGAACTTTACGTCGGAATGTCTTCGGTACGGATATGACGTGCAGAGCGCATGGTACAAAAAAGGAGTACAGACGGAATATCCGGGAGAGTACGCCTTTATTTTTATCGCCGTAGAGAAGACACCGCCGTATGCCGTCAACGTCATGGAGATGGACAAGCTCATGATTGAATACGGCAATATCCGGTTCCGGGAACTGCTCGAGACCTATGTGGAATGTCAGAGAACCGGGAACTGGTACGGATACATGGGGAACCAGAACAACATGAACAAAATCGAGCTGCCCGCATGGGTGGAATGAAGCATTATGATTGAAAATGTAAAGATTGAAAGCGTATCGCTTACTATGGCCGATCATGCTTGTCTGACATTTTGGCTGACTGTCAAAGGAAACGGATGGGGCGTCAGTATTGGAGGATATTGCATCGGTCATGGATCTTTGGGGGCCGATGATGAAAACTTCATTGTTGAACGCGGAGATGGCCTTGAAGCTATGATGCGGATTATGAATGTGGTCGGCGTTGAACGCTGGGAAGATCTCAAAGGGAAATACTGTCGCGTTGAAAAAGTCGGATGGGGAGAACCAATAAAAAAGATTGGCAATTTGATTGAAGATAAGTGGTTCGATTTGAGAGAGTTTTTTGCAAGCAAACAAAAGGAGGATAAATGAGAGTGAACGAAAAAAATCTTCCAGTCGAGAGCGAAGTCTCCACTGTGACCGGGCCGGTTCAGATAGATTATCCGGACACGCGGACGGCGCAGGACAAAATCAATCAGGGGACGATTGCGATTGAGAGCCAGAGAGCCGTTGCGGAGGCGCAGGGTAAACTGGTCATCGCAAAGCGGTTCCCCCGAGACCGGGTTGCGGCGCATCAAGCGATCATTGAGAGCTGTCAGAGACCGGATTTCGCCAACGACGCTTTCTTCTCCTATCCGAGAGGGCGGGAAAAGGTGGAGGGCGTGACGATCCGGTTCGCCGAAGAGCTTGCCCGGTGCTGGGGGAACATCGAATACGGGATCAAGGAGCTGTCGCAGGACGACGGGAAATCTGAGATGCAAGCCTACGCCTGGGACATGGAGACGAACACCATGAGTGTTCAGAACTTCACCAATCCCCATATGCGCGAGGCGAACAAGAGCATGGTCCGGCTGACCTCTCAGCGCGACATCTACGAGAACAACGCAAACATGGGCGCGAGACGGCTGCGTTCCCGGATTCTGGCGGTGCTTCCCTCCTATCTCGTGGAGGACGCCATTGCGGAATGCCGGAAGACGCTGGCCGGGAAGAACGACAAGCCGCTGATTGACCGCGTGAACGCGATGGTGGCACAGTTCGGAAAGTTCGGCGTCACGCCCGGACAGATTGAGAAGCGTCTTGGCCGGAAGGTGGAAACGATGACCACGGAGGATTTCGTGGATTACGTCGGGATCTTCAATTCCCTGAAAGACGGAGCGTCGAAGCCCTCTGAGTGGTTTGACGCGGCTCCGGAGGCGTCGGAACTGGACGGCAAGCTGAAGGATCTGGCGGCGAAGGATGAAAAGTGAAGAACGCTATCCGGTTCGATGCCGGGAATGCGGACAGGTGCTGGCGGTGCGGGAGGGGAACCTTGTGATCTCCTCCCTGAAGCACAGGAACCGGAAGAAAGAGGTCAGGGTGAAACTGGAATCCGGACAGAGCATGTGGATTGACTGCGATCACTGCGGTCAGAGCAATCAGTTAAAGGGAAACTAAATATCGAAGCGGGGAACCGGTGAGGACGGCTCCCCGAATTTATTTGAGGAGGAAGACATGGCAGCGATTTCGTTTACAAACTTAACCGTTTCGGGAAACATGAGTTTCGAGGGAATTCCCTTCGATGCTTTCCGGAGGATTTTGGATTTCGTTGAATCGCAGACGCACGGGGCGATTCCGACAGGGACGGATCTGAACGATCTCAGCGAGGGTACACAGAAGGAAGCGGAGGTCACTGTACAGGGCAACGCGGCAGAGGTTGTTGTACCCGATGAGAAACCGGATGCGGCGAAGGAAGATCCGCCGAAAATTGATCCCTATCTTCTTGTGGGGAATTATGCGGGGAAGGACAGCGTGGTTCGGATCCTGAAAGATTATACTGGGAATCCGGAAGGTTACACGCAGGAATGGATGACGACAAGGCAGTGGATGGAAAAGGTGGATCTCGGTTCTTCTGTCACATTGTTCAACGTCGCTCATATTCTTTCCGACTGCGCGAAGGCCGGGCTTCTGGAACGGAGGGCGGATTACAACCCGGAAGAGCACAAGAATGAAGTCCGGTTTCTGCTCCCGGCTCCGGTCCCGGTCAAGAAGGACACCATCGGAAGCCGGATCCATAAGGCGCGGAAGGAAAACGGATTTCTGGCCACGGAGCTGGCAGATCTGCTCGGGTACAGCGACGCGCTTCTCCTGAAATGGGAAAAGGACGAACTGGTTCCGTCGTCCGAGGCGATGGAAAATTTGAAGAAAGCCCTCGGGGACGATCTGTTTGACGGGTTGGGGGTATGAAAAATGAATAATAGATATGACACGCCGCAGTATCAGTGGGAGCAGATGATCTCAAGGATTACAGATGCGGCTGAAAGCGTGGCTTCCGCTTATGAATGCCTGATTAAAGCAATGTCGTATGGGGCGGGCAAGTACGACGACAACAACCAAAGTGCGTTCATAAAGAGCAGCATAACGGATAGCATGGACGCGCTTTACGATGTGATTCGTGGCGCCGCCGTTTTTTCAAGAACGATGGCGGCAGAGGAAAAGAAAGGAGAATCGGATGGAAGCGAAGAAGAAAACTGAGATTACGGTTGGCAGCGTGGTCAGGGTCGTTAAGGTTAAACAACCATTTGAGAAGCGGTTCCTCGGAAGGATCGGTGTGGTGGTATCTGTCGTAAAAGGGGTTGCGTTGGATTGTGGCGCAGATTCGCTTGTGCAGGAACGCATTAGGGTGCAGATCGACCGCGATTTCTTCTGGTGCGACGAGGCTCAGGTTCAGCTTGTCACTTCGGAGAAGCAGAAAGTTCTCGAACAGGAAGCAACCGCGCACAAGTATAAGGTCGGGGATATGGTTCGCGTGACAAATAACCATCCAGCGCATCTGTCAAGATCTTCGGACGATGTTTTGTTTTCCGAAGAGTGGTTGGAACTGGCGTCCACTGACAAGCCGAAACCCTCTCCGAAGCGGACTGTCGTTATCGAGATAACGAACGACGGCGCGGATGCGAAGTACATCGTCGGGAAGAATATCGAGAAGACGGCTTCGGTGAAGAGGCACAAGGACGACAAGCCGGATGACCGGCTGGCGGCACATTATGTCGTCGGGAAGCTGTTCGGGCAGAAAGTTATGAAGGATAATGTTGACATGGACGCATTGAAGAACGCAAAGTATGACTGCATGATTGCCCGGTATCATCTCGATGAGATCAGCAAGGTTCTGGACCCGTTTGGGGAACCGGATTTCGGGAAAGTGGATTTTAAGTTCTGAAATCAGAATATTTTTGGCGGCGGGGTTTCGAGGGAGACTCCGCCGTCTTCCATAGGAGGAAGATATGATTAAGCGGAAATACAAGCTGGTTTTCAAGGTCGGCGGGGGAATCACCCGGACCTTCCGGATCAAGTGCGCACAAGCGGATTTGCAGAGGCACATCCGGGACTGTGGGGAGATGCTGTCGGAGAGCTATCAGGATGTAACGTGCGTTTCAGCGGACGAATGCGATTGGGAGGAATACGAAAATGAAGCGTAACGACAAGCCGTCCCTCTGGCGGGATATGGCGGAGATCATCGCGGTGGTCGCGGTTTTCGGGCTTCTGCTCTGGCTGTTCCTTGCGGCGGTTCGGACGATAGCCGGGTATGCGCGGGAAGGAAGAGAAGACGGTCGGATGGCGGCGGACACGGTGAACGAGGAAGATGGCGTAGGACGCGCCACGGCTTCCCTGAACGGCGTTTTGCTCCTCGGAGGGGAAACGGACGAACCGGAGAGAAACACGGCTCTGAGGGTCTACACGGAGGGTGTGGACAACCCTTTGCCGGAGTGGTGGGACCTGGATGGAGCGATCCTGATGTGGGAGGACCATTCTGGTGAAGGCAACAAAATGGTCGATGATGACCTTTTTACCGAAGCCAGGAATATGGTTGAAGCCGAACCACATCCGCCGGTCGGCGTGGATCCCGGCGGGATTGATTACAACCTCTGCACAACGCTTTGGGGCTGGGACGGGCATTCGATGGAAGCCTGGGAGATGGACCTGTTCAGCATGATATTTTACCGTGAGTTCTGGCAGCCGAATCTGACGCTGTGCGAAGCGGGATGTGATGCGATACTGCAACTGTGGGACCTGAACGGGAGGACGATGTTTGAGACGCTTTCCCACGTCAACGAGGACGGGTCCTATGCGTTCAGCACATATCCGGGCGTGTGGGAGGCCGAATACGATCCGGACGGGCTTGCGTGGTGCAGGGCATACTGCGAAGAGCGGTTTTGCGAAGGTCCGTCATGGCCCGCGCAGTATTTCCGGAAGGGACAGTATCATGATTGGGATGAATGGAGTCCCATACCGGCGTATGAGATTGATGGGATTTATTTTAGCATCGGGAGGTGAGGTTTATGGATCTGAAAATTCGTGGATTGGAGGATGTCTGGACCGGCTTCACCGACCGGAACGGCGTTGAGGTATATGAGGGAGACATTCTGAAGGTCCGGGAAATGACTGGCGCGGACTGCTATGAAGATGTGCTGATGGAGCCGGTGCAGTTTGTCGAGGGGTGTTTCGTCTGCGGAAACTATGTTGCTGAATGGACGCTTCTCCGCCGATGGCTCCGGTACGGGAAGCTGGACGCGGAGGTGGTCGGGAACCGGAGGGACAATCCGGAGATTATGGAGATGTTTGCGCACAGGAGAAAGGAGGAAGGGGAATGAGTGAGTCGAAGAAGGTTTACGTCATTACAAAAGGCGCGTATTCCGATTATCACATCTGCGCGGTAGCTGCTACGAAAGAAATCGCGGAAAAATTGCGGAAAATCTATTCGGATGAATATTCCTGGGCAGATGTGAGAATCGAAGAATATGATTTGAATGAAGCAAAAGACGATGTGAGGGTGTTTTACGATGTCACGTTTGCAGATGGCAAGGTTTCGGCGTATTTTAACGAATATGGCGAAAGAGAAAGCATCCACTTCTTTAAGGGAAACAAATGGCAGTCGGACCGTCTGATTGTCTCTGTGAGAGCGCGTGATGAAGACCACGCCGTTAAAATCGCGCAGGACAGGAGAGCGGAATATCTGGCGAAGAAGGAAGGGGTGGTGTGATGAGCGGCGGACGGTTCAATTACATGGATTCGTCCCTGATGGACGAGATCTTCGGTTACAGCGAAAAGCCGAGGGATGTATTCGAGGACATGGAGATTTCGCAGTTGGTATGGGATGTTCTGGAACTCATTCACGATTTCGACTGGTACGCCAGCGGTGATTCGGGCGAGGACGACTGGCTGAAAGCAAAGGCGCGTTTCCGGAAGAAGTGGTTTGAGACTGTGCGAAAGGACCGGCTGAAGAAGATCATTGACGAAAAGGTGGAACAGACCCGGCAGGAGTTATACAAGACCATCGGGGTTAAGGTAGATGCTGGAGGGGACGGATCGTGAAGATTTACAAAAACCTTTGGGCCGGTCGTGAAACCTACTTTGTCAGGATGCGGCAGGATGAGCGATTTGCCTATGGATGCGGGATTACCAACAACGAAGGAAAATGGGGATTCAGAAAGAACATGACGTTTTATCTGGATGACCTGAATCACGACAGCAAGCATTTTCCTGTGGTCGGTGAAATCAATCTTAACGAGATTATCCGTCGGGCGATCATGGAGGCGGTTGGAGTCTGCGATAAGGGGGCGTGGGATGAAGAATCTTGATCTGTTCGGTAACGAGGTTGAAGTTCCGGATCCGCCAAGAGGCAGACGGAAAACGCCGACGATGCAGGAGATGTACGGGGTGACGGAAGGGCGGACGTGCGGGGAGTGCGTTCACTGCTATGGGTACAGGCAGTCCCGCGTGTGGTACAAGTGCGAACTGTGGCTGAAGTTCTTTCCGGGCCACGGGCATTCGGCGGCGTCGGATATACGAAAGCGTGGGACGGCTTGCGGGAGGTTTGAGGAATATGGATGAATTAGACTTGCGCTATAACCCTAAGTTTTTCCCCGGCGATATTTTGAGTGTTGAAGGAATTCCGGGAGTCGGCATGGTAATGGGTACACGAGAGTGCAATGCGGTACAGGAAATTCTCGAAGGTAAGCGGTATCGGCTTTATCAGTTGCTTTACTTCACACAAGATGACGGATTTGTTTACGGCGAGTTTGACGACATGGAACTTGAACGGAAAGCGAAAAAGGTGAAACACATCAACTTCGGGGAAATGACGTATGCGATGCGTGACGTTGCCGAGGTTTTCCGTGAGAATGTGGAGCTGAAACTTCTTGTGAACAGTTTGAGGTGAGTATGGATAAAAGTGAGGATAAACCGCTTCGGTACAGTGATTACTGGTTGAAGCGAAGCGGGACGGAGGATAAACAGGAGTGAAGGTCATTTTTCTTGACGTGGACGGGGTGTTGAACTGCATGAGTACCCGGGAGCGGATTTGCGGTCTTGTAGGAATCGAAGACCGGCTTGTGAAGCGGCTGGCGCAGATTGCGGCGTTCACGGGTGCGAAGATCTGGCTTATATCCTCATGGAAAAACTGTTGGGTCTGTCACGACGAACTCGGGACCTATCTTGATGGCAAGCTGGCCGGGTATGGGCTGAAAATCGCCGGGATGATTGACTATGACGTGGATCCGGAAAAGCGAGGGTATGAAGTGATGCTTTGGCTTGACGATTGGAGCCGTGACAACTGGAAAGGAGAGGACATTGAGAGTTTCGTGATTCTCGATGATGAATGGTTCGATTATTCGGATTGGTCTCTGCTCAAAGGGAGAGTTGTCAAGACGGAGTTTTACGAGAAGGACGGCGGCTTGAAAGATCTGCATGTTGAACAGGCGGTAAAGATTCTGAATGTCGGATGGGACAAAGAGTCGATCAAAGGATGGAGGACATAATGCGGGATAAGAAACGAATCCGGGCGTTCTGCAACCGGCTGGCGGATGCCTGGGAGCAATGCCCGGATCTGAGGTTCGGGCAGTTGATGATGAACGTGTTCGGGAGAATGGGGAAGGATCCGTTTTTCCCGGAGGACGATGAGATGATTCGGTACATCGAACAATTTGTCGAAGAAAACTATCGTGTGATTCTTCGGACGCACTGGAAAAGGGGGGACGGGAGTGACTGATGCTGAGAAGCGCGAGAAGGTGATCCGGGGACTGGAGATCTGTACTAATCCGGGATCTTGTTCTGAGCGTTGTCCGTATTATCATATCGAGATTACAGAAGGCTCTTGCGATTATTTTTTACTCACTGACGCTCTCGCCCTGCTGAAGGATCAGGAGCCGAGGGTGATGACGAAAAAGGAGGTTGAATGCGATTGCCCGGACTGTGTTTATTTTGAGACGCGGACTGGATGGTTGGAATGCGCCATAAAGGACGAGGGCAAATCGGATCGTTATTTCGGCGTTTTCGTCTATGGTTGTAATGAGTGGTTCATGCGCAGCTATGAAGAATACGGTAAAACATGGCGGTGCTGGACTTCCCGCCCCAAGCCGGAACAGACGCGGGACACGAAATGGGAGGAACATAATGGTTAAACTTATTTGTGATAAGTGCGGCTCCGATTGTGACAGAATAGGTTATGATGTTTCGGTAAGAGCACTTCATAATTTTATTCCGTACACAAAGAACGACATAGGGGAACCGCAGATTACTTGTGATAATTCGCACGTCCGCTTTGTTCTTTGTCAGGAATGTTACATAAAGATGGGGCTTCCATATCTTTGTATGCAGGAAGGGGCAAAGGAGGTTGTGTGGAAAGAGACACCGAAGGAGGAATAAGATGCCGGATAAAAGAAAGCCATTCCCAAAAATGTGCATCACCTGTCAGCATTACGAACCGTATCACTGCAATCTGAATGACGGGTACATCGGGTATGTGGACTGCGAAATAATTACGAAATGCCGCGCTTGGAGATTGAGCGACAATTACAAGAAGGGCGGGAAGTTTTACGGTTTGAAAGAGCCTGTGAAGGAGGACAGTGATGCCGAAGTACATTGACGCAGACGCGCTGAAAGAAATTTTCGCGATTGAATGTAAGGATGTTTGTGATGGCACAGATGAATTCGATACGAAATGGGGGGCAAGTCAAGAGTTAATCGAAAAAGTCATAGATTCTGCTCCCGCCGCCAATGTAGAGGGCAAGAGGATGACGGGCGTTTGGTTGGAACAGGATGAAACGCCGAATGTCAGCAGTGACAAAATATACCGTTGCTCTGTATGCGGTTATATGGACGAGCAAAGTCCAAGCGCGGAGGTTCCGTATTGCTGGCATTGCGGATCAAAGATGAAGAAGATGTTTCGAGGAGGCAGCGAATGATCTGGATTGACTATGTACTGCTTGCGTTTCTTGCGGCGATGATCTTCGTGATTGGATTCTTCTGCGGGTATGTCAAGGACAAGAAGGAGGTGGCTGACGATCTTCGGGTGGCGAAGGAATATTCCGAAGAAGCGGAAAAGAGACTGAACGAAGCGCAGGGACTTCTTGACAAGGCGCACAACTACTACGCAGAGACAAACGCGGAGTTGAAAAGGCTGAAAGAAGAGGGGGGAATGGCGGCAACGGAGGGAGAAGATGAAGCACTACGGTGATATATGCCAGATGAATGGCGCGGAGGTTGAGCGCGTCGAATGCGTGATCGGAGGAAGTCCATGTCAGGATCTTTCGGTTGCGGGAAAGAGAGCCGGACTTGCGGGAGAGCGGTCCGGTTTGTTTATGGAACAAATCAGGTTGATAAAGGAGATGAGGGCGAGAGATGAAGCCGATGGCCGAACAGGTATCAATGTTTTCCCCCGATTCATGGTCTGGGAAAACGTCATTGGGGCTTTCAGTTCCAATGGAGGCGAAGACTTCCGGGCAGTCTTGGAAGAAACTTGCCGGGTTGCAGAACCGACCGCTTCTGTTCCTCGATATGAGGGGGGGCGGTGGACAAACGCGGGAACTATTATCGGAGACGGATATTCCATTGCTTGGCGAACTCACGACGCGCAATATTGGGGAGTACCCCAGCGGAGGCGTCGCATCTCTTTGGTCGCCGACTTCAACGGGATGCTTGCCCCGGAAATCTTGTTTGAGCGCGATTCTGGAAACGAATCCGAATCCGAAATACAATCTGTCTCAAACGGCGTGTCTTGGGATTTTGCGGAGGGCGGTTCGGCGCGGGAAGATCTCGACCATGCCGGAAATTTTAATTCGTGCGCTGGAACGACAGGCGGGTGTATCACTTTCCGAAATCACTATGACGGAAGAATCGTCAACGATCAATCTCTAACGCTCGACACTTGTGGGGGGGGGGGTAATAGACAACCAATCATCTTCAAGCGAGGATGATGAAGATTCGGATAATCCGGACATATACGGATTTCCTCTTGGATTTCGCCCTGAAAACGTTAAATGTTATAAAGATACAGCGACGACGTTATGCAACGGTACAAGACCCGGATTTACCTCCGGGGTTGTGTTCGACATAAATAAAGTGGGGGGGGTACTCACGATAAACCGTCAGTTAAATGTCGTGTTGAATGCTGTGGGAGCATTGATGGCTTCGGATTTCAAAGGGCCTCCCGCCATGATGGAGGTATTGTGATTGGATTCCGCGCAGAAAGTGGTTCTGATTCGCGTTCAATTGGGCTTGCGATAGAATGCGCCCCTACATTTGGGGTAAGCGTTGGACACAGTGCTGCGATATTGGACGCAAGGGAGGGTTAATTTGATAGACAAAAATAGAAATTGGGGGGGGTATGGTGCAATCTCTATTCAGGGAAATTGCATCGACCGCTCCGACCATGCAGGATGCAACGGTGCGGGATTCAATACGGAGGATGTAATGTACACGTTGAACACAATTGACAGACCGGCGGTTTATGACGCAAGAGGAAACGGAGACGGCGAAACTGTCCCGACGATCACTGGAGATCACGGAAACCGCGTCACGGATTATACGGCGGTATGCGTAAAACAATCCACCTATCAGGATGTGTGTGGCACTTTAAGTCCGGGAGCGCATCCGGGAGGCTATAATGGTCAGGATGCCAACAACGATATGCTTATTGCGAATACTTCTCTTATACGCCGTCTGACTCCGCTTGAAGCGACGCGTTGTCAGGGATTCCCGGATGGATGGGTCGATCTCGGCGATTGGACGGACGAAAATGGGAAGAAGCACAAGGAATCTGATTCGCCGAAATATAAGGCTTTGGGAAACAGTATCGCGCTTCCCTTCTGGTACTGGCTGCTGAAACGGATTTCGGATCGATGCACAGAAAAGACGATAGGGAGTTTGTTCGACGGCATAGGGGGATTCCCGCTGTGCTGGCAGATGATTAACGGGGACGGTTCGTGCCGGTGGAGTTCGGAAATCGAACCGTTTTGCATTGCGGTTACGACAAAACACTTTGGAGACGAAGAGAAAGGAATCAAGGGAGACTGGATGGATTATGTCAACTAAAGAACTGCGGCGACGAAGGAAGGAACTCGGTCTTTGTACGGAATGCGGGAAACCGGCGCGGGAGGGCAAGACCACCTGTGCGGAGTGCGCGGCAAAACACAGCGCGGCGGACCGTAGGCGGCTTGAAGAGCGGAAGAACGGCGAACCAGTTCAGAAGCGCGGATTCAAGCCGAAATACATCTATACCGCATGGCGCGGTAGGTCGATTGTGAAGCAGGGGACTTCGCGGGAGGTTGCGGAGTTCTTCGGGATGACGCAGAAGAATCTCGATTTGTGGATCAAAAAAGGATTCAGAAGAAGAAAGGATGATGTGTTCTTTGAAAGAGAGCTTATTCAAAATCGGTGACAAGGTTGTCATCAAAGTCGGGGTTCACAAGGATCAGGAAGGTTTGATTAAGGACATTGCGTATAATAGCGTGTGGAGCGTCTGGCAGTACAATGTCAACATTGTTGACCCCCTCGATGGAGCGGAGAGCGATGTGGTGTTCGCGGAAGAACATCTGATGCCTTTGGAGGCAGAAACGCGAAAGCCAAAGGCAACACAGATTAAGGATTCCGGAGAACGGACGGAGTTTTCGAGCGGAGCCGTCCGTGACCTTCACTCCGGCAAGGGCGATATGCTTTCCGTCCCCTGGGCGGCTATGCTCCGGGTGTCTAAGCACTATGAAAACGGCGCGGCGAAATATGGTCGGTACAATTACCTCAAAGGGATCCCGGTTTCGTCGTTCATTGATTCCGCGCTTCGCCATCTTGCGAAGTATATTGCCGGTTGGGATGACGAGGACCATCTGGCTGCGGCGGCGTTCAACGTGTTAGGGGCCATTCAAATGGAAGAACACAATCCGGATATGTGCGACCTTCCGTGGCGGGAGGGGAAAAGGAGTTTTCACTATGAAGACAACAAATCCGAAGAAGGAAACTCCGAAAAAGTTTCTTCTGATCTTTCGGACTGAGGGATACCACAAAAAGAAAATTTACGTCACTTGTACGGAATCGGAGCTTCAAGGCGAGAAGGAGCGATGGGCGATACTTCTGGAAGAGCAGACGGGGAGAGGACCGTGGGTCTGCACCGAGGTACAGGACGTGACGGGAAAGACCGTCAGGACAATTGGAAAGGAAGTGGTCGATTGAGCTGGGGGATGAGAGAAAGTCCGCCTGTATCGATTGTTGAGGTAAGCCGGGGATTTCTCGATACGCTGTCCCTTGACGGCGGGGAGACGGAATGCTTCGGCTTGTTTGTCTGCCGGATTGAGGAGGAGCGGTACACGGCGATCAACAACCGATGGGGACAGAGATGGAGAGAGGATTTTCGGACGCGGCAGACGGCCTGTCTGTGGCTTCAGGGGCATATGTGTCTGAACCTTCATAATGAGTTATGCAACGGCGAGACCGGCGAAAAGGTTCTTGATGTTGCGGAAAGGGTCAGGAAAGAAATTGAGTCAGGAAAAGTACGATGGAGAATCTTTAAGCGTCTTTGACCAGGCTTATGAGCGCGGGTATAAGCAGGGATACCGGCACGGCGCGACAGACGAAAAGAACGCGGAGATCTGGCATTTACCGCAAGTTCCTCCGAAAGATGGGGAGCTGGTTCAGGTGATTCATTTACCGTACAACTGGCGGACCCGACGGCTGTGCAGAAAAAGAAAAATCCAGTGGCTGATGACCAACGGGATCTTCTTATCCGGGCGGAAGCTATGGGAAGACAACCACGAACCGGACGAGCCGTGGGATGAGGAGGAATGGCCGGACGCGCTGATTATCACGCCGAGGGTGGTCATCGGATGGAAGGACGCGGTTCTGCTGTGGCATTCGGCGGAGGTTCCGGAGTGGTTTGTGGAGAAATACAAAGAGGAGGGTGACGCATGACGGACTGGATGGATCAGAGCGAGGAAGCCTATAAGAACGGATTCAGACAGGGCTACACCGAAGGGCTGGGCGACCGGGCGTCGGAGCTTTTAGACGGGGCGATCCGGTGGCACAAGCGATTCCCGAGCGGAGATGTGAACCATTGCTTCGTTGTCTGCCGGGATGAGGATGGGGTAACGCGGGTTTATCTTGCTCGGTATTACGTTCTGGCAAAAGCATTCTCGGTTGACGAAGGATGGACTTATATGCACGAGGGCGATCCCCGCTTCGTGATGTGGGGCGAATACAGGCCGGTGGAGTTTACTTCGCCGGGAATGGACGGTTAAGGGGGACAGGATGGCGAATTACATACGATACCACCCCCGTTACATTAACGGACGCCCTCGGAACGAGCCGATCAAGCTGACGGAGGACGAACTTCAGGCGATGGCATCCGCGCTGAAAACGGAGAGACGTGCGGACGGGCTTTCGCGGAAGGAGAGGAGGGCCGCGTATGTCGCAGAACGAAAAGCGGTACAGGACGCTCTGGGGCGGGACCGTAAGCGGCGATAAGGTCGTCGGGTACTGCCGTCTGCACAAGGTTCATCTGACGGCGCGGCAAGCAGAGACTAAGCGGTGTTCCGCCAAGGGCTGCGGGGCGTTCAAGAAGTGGGACTGCCAATATTGGAGACATAAAGAACGGCTCAAAGAAGTCAAGCGGATCAAAAAGGAACAGGGGATCCCGACCTGGCAGAAGGTGGAGATCCGGACGGACCACAATGGGGAGCTTGTGCCAACGATGCGAACGAAGAAATTGAAGAAGAGGTGACTGGATGGGATATAGCCTGATTGATGGCAACATTGTGTTCATAATGGAAGACGGAGAGATCATAGGATTCCAAAACGGCATAGTGGATGCGCCGAATATGACTTTATCAAACATCGATACGTCGAATGCATACATACCGGAAAAATGGGATTGGAACGCGACAATGAGCGGGTCGATCAACTGGACGGCATTCAGGAAATATGTCCTTCCAAGAATTTCGGAAAAACAAAAAAGATGTAAGGCCCAAATCAATAAATGCATACATCGGATGGAGTTTGGGAAGACGCGGAAGGTGAGAAAGAAAAATATGAAACGCTGTCTCAGGTTAACAGAGAAATACTCGCGTCGTTGGGGCGAAAAGTAAAGGAGGTGATGAAACGATGTATATCTACCCGGACGGGAGTACGAGTGCGGATGGTATGAACGTGATTTCGGAGTTGATTGACTGTAAGTACGGAACGGTTCTCTGGGCGGCGGTGAAATATGCGCTGTGCCTGGAGGAAGGGGACGTGGTGGAGGCGGTCATGAAGATTCTGAAGCCGCGCGTCGGTTACATGAGCAACGAGACGCTTTCCAAGATGCGGACGGCGGTGGAGGAATATGTCTATCGGGGACGGCAGTATGAGTTTGACGCGCGGTATATCCCCGAATGGAGCGACGTTCTCGCGTGGATTACGGCGGAAATGAAGATCCGCTCGGAATACAGGCAGAAGCAGATTGAGAAGGCGATGCTGAAAGAGGGGGAGGACGGTGAAGGTTAATGTAGACCGGGCGCGGTTTGAAGCAAAGCGGGAGGGCATGAAGGAACAGCGGATGCAAATGATTACCTTTGCCATTGCGCTGGGGTGTACGATCTGCCGGGACAAGTGGAATTTCGGAAAGCGGAGGCTCGACCGGCTTGTACGGGGGGCTTACGAGGAGATCACGGAATGGTACGAGCACTTCGGCGGGAATCCTCCCGAAGAGGGGATGAACCCGGACAACGTGCCGACGCTTTACCACGGGATGCGGATTCAGGTGGACGCGCTCGGGGTTCCGCTGGACGAAATCGAGAAGGAATACGCGCTGTCTCCCGACTTCTCCGAGTGGCGGAGCCTGAACGACCGGAAGATGCGGAAGTACCGGTTTGAAGAGCTGGAATCCATGCGGATGATTACGCGGGCATACTGGTACGCGATGCTTCTTCACCTCTGGCACACTTACGGGAACGGGGGAGAGGTTCTGACGTGGGTTTACCGGAGGATTCAGGAAGAATGGGCTCGGGTGATGCGGCTCTACCTCGAATGCGACGCGGGAAAAGACAGCATGGTTTATACGTCGATGCGCGGGAGGATCCGGGCTATTGAAAATTTAGGCGTAAAACTTTAATTACAGTCCAAAAAATCAGGAATAAATAAAGGAGATTTTACAAAATGGCAAGTTTTAATGTGGCGAGAGCTTACATCGGCGGAAGAATCACTCAGGACCCGGAGCTGAAGACCACCCCCTCGGGGATTTCCGTGTGTTCCTTTACGGTGGCGGTGAACCGCAGAGCCGGGAAGGATGGGGACAACAAGGCGGATTTCATTAACTGCACGGCATGGAGACAGACGGCGGAGTTCATCAGCCGGTACTTCAAAAAGGCGTCCTCGATTTTCGTGGAGGGAACGCTTCAGCAGCGGTCGTGGGAGACGCAGGACGGACAGAAGCGGACGGTACTGGAGGTTCAGGTGGACAACGCGCATTTCGTGGACTCCAAGAGTGAGATGGAAGAGCGGACGGGGTTCAGTCCAGCGGCGCAGAGCGGACCGGCGTATGTGCCGGATGCGTACAAGGCGACGGCGGAGAGTGCGCCGAAGTTTGAGGAGATTGACTCGGATTCCGAATTGCCGTTCTAATTCTATAAGAGGAGAGAATCAATGAGAAAAATCAAGGTTCTGTTCGCGGTAGTCCTTCTTGCAATATCGGTTTTCCTCGCCTCTTGCAATCGCGGAATGGTGGATTTCAACCAGAAGTTTGACTATGCCTATGTTTACTGCGGAAACAATCTGATTGCGGAGGGAATGGCCGAAAAGTGGTGGGACTATGAAAACAGCGACATGGTTCAGGTCAAAATTGACGGGAGGGTTTATCTGACGCACTCCGCAAACGTGATTTTTGTGGGAGGCTGAAACCATGCGAGATTATAGGGTTATCGCCATTGATTTTGACGGGACGCTTTGGGAAACGGACTGGCCTCGGCTGGTCCATCCCATCCTCCCGGTGATTGAGATGGCGAAAGCGCGGAAAGCCGCCGGGGACAAGCTGATCCTCTGGACTTGCCGGGAAGGTGCGGAACTTGATGCGGCGGTTGAGGCTTGCCGGGAGTACGGGCTGGAATTCGATGCGGTGAACGACAATCTGCCGGAGCTGAAGGAACAGTGGGGGAACAACCCTCGGAAGGTTGCGGCGGATGAGTACTGGGACGACAAGAACCGGATTGTGGATTCTCCGAGTTTAAGTTTCTTCGAGATTATGAGAAAATTATTGGGAGAGTGGACGGCATGATTTATTTTGAAGTTAATAAAGATCTGTTTGAAGTTCCTCCTTATTATTTTTTGGCCCATTGCATCAATGGGAATTATACTCTCGGGGCCGGTATTGCTAAAACATTTAGAGATAAGATGGATATGCAATTCCGGTTGGCTCAAAAATATCCGATTCGTGACGGAGAGCAATCAAGGTACATTGGGAAAGCTCTTCTTATTGGGAGAGTTTTTAACCTTGTAACGAAAGCGTTTCATTATAACAAGCCCACATATGAATCGCTGCGTTCCGCATTGAAGGATATGGACAATCAATGCGCGAAACTTGAAATCAAGTATCTTGCTATGCCGAAGATCGGATGTGGACTTGATAGGTTAGATTGGGATAAAGTTAGAGAAATGATTCAGAAGATTTTTTGCGATTTAGATATTGAAGTTCTTATATGTTACATTTAAGGGAGGCGTTATGCGATCCGAAATTACGGCAATCCTTGTCTGTCTCGGATTGGCGGTGGTTTGCGCGGTCTTCTGGTATTGCTGTCTCGTGGTTGCAGGAGACGCGGATCAAAAACAGGAAGAGGCGGCGAAGGAGCTTAAGAAGGAAAAGGAAGAGAAAAGCAAGTTGAGGCAGCACGCGGGATATTATTACTTAGAGAGTGGTGGTGAAATTAAGTTCTTAGGGACAATTCCCGCGAAGAAAGAGGGAGAAGATGAGCATAAAGATTGAGCGGATTGTGGGACCGTCTATTCATCAATGGGAGTCGGTTATCCGAGGAATGAGGAACCCGATGAATAGCTGGGCGAAGTCCGATACCACATGGGACATGATCGAGGATCCGGAACCGATCAATCCGGAAGATATGGTCTATGTCAAGATCGGTCCGAACGACATGGATCTGATGAGGCGGTTGGAAAAGGCGGGGAGCGATCACAGGAAGTTTCTCCGACAGCTACCCGTGATTATGGATGTGACTGCGCCGCGCTACTGGTGGGCCGAAGCCGATCAATACAAGATTAGCACAGTCACGAACTCATGTAGCACCATGCACACGATTCACAAGAAGGAATTCGTTCTTGACGATTTTAGTTGGGATAGATTGTTGAACTGCGAATGTGATTTGTTTACAGTTGAGAGTGACGGAGGACTATTCAACAATACTGTTCAGCCTCTTGGATTCCTTGTGGACTATACCATCCCGGCATTAAATCGTTGCAGAGAATTATATCTTGAAACGGGTAATGAGGCATATTGGGATCAAATGATTCAGCTTCTCCCGCAATCGTACAATCAGAAACGAACGTGGAGCATGAATTACGAAGTCCTGTGGTCTATGTATCAGGCCCGGAAGAACCACAAGCTGAAAGAGTGGCGGGAGTTCTGTTTAACCATTGTGAAAGAAGTCCCGTATTTCAAGGAGATATTCGAGTTTGACAATGATGGGAGCGTATGAATTCACGGAGGTTGTGAGGGGGAGGACGGAGATCCGGTTCTCCTCCCTCTTTCAGCGGGGGACGGAGTATGCTGTTGAGCACGTCATGGGGTACAGTATGTATCCGTCTCCATACGCACCGCTGTGCGCCCACCTTCGGTACGATGTTTTCCGGGACGGGGAGTTCATCGGGCAGGAGACGGAGTACGAATGCGCTCTGCGGCTTGTGGCGGTGGACTTTGCGTATCGACTATGGCGGGGACCGCTCGGGGTGATTCTGCGGGACGAGGACAGGCTGGAAGAACTGGTCTGGTGGTTCGTGCGGGAGATCCCGGAGAAAAAAGGGAACGTCAACATAGCGACTGTTACGAATGCCTATCGTCCGACGGAGACGCCGAAGAGGAAGCCGGATCCGCCGAAGAGGGGGAGTTCGGTGGAGAAGGTGCGAAAGGGCGAACGAAAAACCGCCCGCAATCCCCCGCTTTTAGGCAGGGGGGCAAGGGCGGCTCCGGAGATTACCGATTCGCAAAATAGTTTAGAAGAATCGTGATAATCAGATTGTTCAGACTTCGGTTTTGCTTTTCTGATTCTTCGAGAAGCAGTTTCTTCAACTTCTCCGGAATTCGCAAAGTCAAACGAGTTTCGTTTTCCATAATCTCACCTCCGCTGTCCATTATACCATGACGGCGAAATGGTGTCAAGGTGGTTGACAAAATCTTCTGACTGTGGTATAATGTCTTTAGGACACCAAAACGACACCGAACCGGAGATAATATGGAATATTCCTATAAGTTTCGTATATATCCTACATTTGAGCAAGAAAGATTGATTCAACGCACATTTGGCTGTTGTCGGTATGTTTTCAACTACTTTCTGGCTGATCGACAAGAGAAATATCGGACAACCGGCAAGTCACCAACACGATTTCAGCAAGATAAAGACTGTACTATACTCCGGCAAAATATCGAATGGCTACAAGAAGTTGATTCAATCGCACTTAAATCTGAAATACAAAATCTTGATTACGCTTTTCGTAATTTCTTCCGGCGCGTCCGTAGTGGGATTAAACCATACGGCTATCCGCAGTTCAAGCGGAAACACGACGACCGAAAGAGTTATAAAACAAAGCGCGTTGGAACCAATATTTCAATTAACGCTTCTCAAATTAAGCTCCCAAAACTCGGATGGGTCAAGTGCAAAGTCTCAAAGCAAGTTAAAGGTCGAATCCTCTCCGCTACGGTATCGCAGAATGCGGCGGGGAAATATTTCGTCGCCGTTAACTGCACCGAGGTTGAGTTTGAACCACTTCCGAAGACCGGAGCGGTTGTTGGGGTCGATCTTGGAATCAAAGCCCTTGCAACCACTTCGGATGGGATGGAATACCCGAACCGGAAGTTCATCAAGCAATCCGATGCGAAGTTGCGCCGGGAATCCCGCCGTCTTTCCCGAAAGCAAAAGGGAAGCAAACGCCGGGAGAAACAGCGTATCCGCAAAGCCAGACTTGAAGAGCATATCGCCAATCAACGGCGGGACTACCTCCAGAAGACCACAACGGAATTGATTCGCAACTATGACGTGATCTGCATCGAAAACCTGAAAACCAAAGGCATGATGAAGAATCACAAGTTAGCGCGGTCTCTGTCCGATGTGTCGTTCTATGAGTTCCGCCGGGAGTTGGAGTACAAAGCAGAATGGTATGGAAAGGCGGTGCAAGTGATTGATACCTTCTATCCTTCCAGTCAGCTTTGCCACTCCTGCGGCTATCGCAATCCCGAAACGAAGAAGTTGTCCGTCCGGGAATGGACTTGCCCGGAATGCGGAGAACATCATGACCGGGATGTGAATGCCGCAATCAATATTCTTAATGAAGGGCTTAGGCTCTTAGCTTAATCTACATAAACGGTAGGGCGGGACGCGTCCGAACCTAACGCTCGGGGAGACAACGTAAGACCTCCGAATTAGGGGGCAGAAGTCAGCGAACCGAGAATCCCCCCCCGGCTTTAGTCGTGGGGAGTATCAAATGATACGGGGACCGCTTCAGCGGTCCTCTTTGGTGGAGGAAAATGAGTTATCAGGAGTTTTTGGAGTCAAAGACGGTGGCCGCTCCGGTTTCCGGGTTTGACATTGACTTATCGGAGCTGAATCCGGTATTGAAGGAACATCAGAAGATTTCGGTACAGTGGGCTTGTAAAGGCGGACGTCGGGCCTTATTTGAATCGTTTGGGTTAGGAAAGTCCAGTTGTCAGTTGGAATACTGCCGAATGGTGCTGCAACACGAGGACGGGACGGAGCCGGGGGTGAGACATCAGGCGTTGATTGTGTGTCCATTGGGCGTGAAGCAGGAGTTCACGAACGATGCGGAAAACCTTCTCGGATGGGACAGGATTCCGGAATATGTGCGGGACATGGCGGAAATCCGGGCGACGGACAATCCGATTCTTCTGACAAACTATGAGCGCGTGAGGGACGGGGACATCGATCCGACGTACTTCACGGCCTGTTGTCTGGACGAGGCGTCCGTTCTCCGGTCCTTCGGATCCAAAACCTATCAGACGTTCCTCGACAAGTTCAAGGGAGTACGGTACAAGTTGGTTGCGACGGCGACGCCGGATCCGAACAAGTACAAAGAACTGATTCACTATGCGGGATTTCTGGAGGTGATGGACTCCGGACAGGCGTTGACGCGCTTTTTCCAGAGGGACAGCACGAAAGCGAACAATCTGACGATCTATCCGCACAAGGAAGAAGAATTCTGGCTTTGGGTTTCGACGTGGGCGTTTTTCCTCTCCACGCCGTCCGATCTGGGGCTTGACGCGGAGGGATACGAACTGCCGCCGCTTGACATCCGGTATCACAAGCTGCCGGGGGCGAAATCGGTGGTTCAGAAGGACGGACAGATTGCGATGTTCAACGACGTTGCCGAGGGGTTATCGGCGGCGGCGCGGGAAAAGAGGGAATCGCTCGATGCGCGGGTCGCCTGTATGATGGAGATTGTGAAGTACGATCCGGAGGCGCACTTCAT
>Ga0247609_10000190_pt1 | contig 90554 bp, 59 predicted proteins | sample 172DNAGHGlowgp2_FD_193487 | JGI IMG/M metagenome (GOLD analysis project Ga0247609, IMG submission 193487) | Sheep rumen microbial communities from Palmerston North, Manawatu-Wanganui, New Zealand - 1728 DNA GHGlow gp2 | ecosystem: Host-associated > Mammals > Digestive system > Stomach > Rumen ...
TAAATGAAATCACCGATCCCAATTACACCATCGAGGGCCTGACTCCCGAGACCAAGTATGAGGTTCAGGTAATGGGTTACAATGCCGACTTCGAGAGCAACTGGTGTGACATCGTTGAGTTCACCACTCTGAAAGCTGAAACCAACGTTTACATGCTGGGTGGCGACGACCAGCAGTGGGACTGCACCAATGGTACCAAGTTTGAGTACAATGCCGAGGACAACCTCTACACCTTGACCTACACCTTCACCGCCGATCCCAGCTACTTTGGCTTCACCACCGAGCTCGCCGAGAACAACGACGACGGTGGCTGGGCTTACATTGAGCCGTTCCGCTTCGGTGCTATCGCCGATGAGGGTACCGACTACTGGTACACTGGCGAAGAGGAGTTCATCTCGCTGACTTGGGATGAGTATCACGCTATCCGCATCCCCGCTGGTGAGTACAAGATGACCGTTGACCTCGAGAACATGAAGCTCATCATTGAGGATCTCACTCCCGCTCCTCAGGGCCTGCGTGGCGACGTGAACAATAGCGGTGATGTTACCATCGGTGACGTATCTGCTCTGATCGACTACCTGCTGACCAAGGATGCTACCGGTATCAATCTGAGCAACGCCGATTGCAACCTTGACGAGGCTGTTACCATTGGTGACGTTTCGGCCTTGATTGACTACCTGTTGACCAAGTCATGGTAAATAATCACCTGGATTGATTGGTGATTGCATTCATCAATCGGCCTCACAACTATAAAGAAGATGCCTGCGCATGCGTGTGCAGGCATCTTCTTCTGTTTGATGAGAATACAATGTGAGAACGTTAACCCTTCAATGGGGCAAGTTGCTTGAGATTACCCACAATCCACAGGATGTCACCTTCCTTGAAGATCAAGTCGGGGGTGGGGTGGATGTAGTCTTCTTCCCCACGCTGCACGGCAACCAGCAGCGCACCGTAGTCCTCACGCAAGTTTGTGTTCTCAAGTGCTTTGCCAACGATGGGAGATTGGCGACTGATGGCAAAATGGACAAATTTCACATCGGTAAATGGCACATCGGTCTGCTCTCCAGGTGCCTCTATCAGTGGCAAGAGACGCTGAATCTGCTCCTCGGTAGCAATCACTCCCAACACATCGCCAGGAAAGATGCGCATGTCGCCACTGGGAACAGGATGATGTTTTCTGCCACGCTGGATATAGGCAATGTTCACCCCATAGCGTGAACGCAGGTCCAGGTTGCGCAACCTGTCGCCAACAAAGGGACAACCATGCCCAACAGTTATATAGGCAAGGTGCAGGTCGCTCACCAGATTGTTCTCGTGACCGGTTCGGCGGTTCTCACGTTCATTAATATTACTGATGAAGCGTTTCTCGATGTTATTGATCCTGCGACGCAGCGGGTTGGGCAGCAATGCGATGGCAAACACACATACACCGACAAGCAGGACAGCGGCTATCACGGCCATTGCACTGTGATAGATGCCTTGCAGCAGGAATGCGATAAAAATGGCCGACAGCACAATGCTGATAATCATCATGATGACAAAGGGTACATAGGAAACTGTTCCTGTGCTCTCAGTCAGTTTTTCATATTCGCTACGCTTGACCGACGGCGTGATGACCGACACGATTAATGGGCCAACGATAGCCAGCGACAGCGCAACGCATGCCAATCTGGCCCATCCACCGCCCCCCATCCACTTGAGAACGTAAGGCATGAGGAACGTGCGACACATCACAATCAAGGCAATGATTACTACCGAATAGATGATGAGCCGCACCACATAACGTGAAACAATAGACTTCCACATGACCGTGGTCTCGCTCGATTCACTCTCGCTGGCATCATGGCTGTAGCCGTTCAACAGGCGCGTCCAACTCTTGGGCAAAATCTTATATAGGGCATTATAGCACGGCACAGCCTGCTTGATGAAGAAAGGCGTGGTGAATGTCGTCAGGACCGATACGGCAACAATGATGGGGTAGATGCTCTTGTCAAGCACACCCAGGCTGGTTCCCAGTGTGGCGATGATGAATGAGAATTCACCGATTTGAGTGAGTGAGAATCCTGACTCCAATGCCAGTTTAAGAGGTTGTCCGGAGGCAAGCATGCCGAAAGTGCCGAACACAATCATACCAACAATCACAACCACCGCCAACAAGGCGATAATGCTCCAGTGTTTGGTCATCACTGTGGGATTTACCATCATGCCGACCGAGATGAAAAAAACGGCGCCAAACAGGTCCTTGACTGGAGAGATGAGGCGCTCGATGCGCTCGGCCTCGATGGTCCCAGCCAAAATAGATCCCATGACAAAGGCGCCCAAAGCTGCCGAGAAGCCAGAATTGACCGAGAACAACACCATGGCAAAACATAATCCCATGGCTATAATCAGCATTTGCTCATCGCTGATGTAGAGTTTGAAGCGCTTGAAGAGAGTGGGAATCACAAAGATGCCCACGGTGAACCACATGATAAGGAAGAATGAAAGCTTGAGAATGCTCCAGATCATCTCATCACCCTTAACGCTGTTGTTCAGCGCGATAGATGAAAGAATCACCATCATCACAACAGCGAACAGGTCCTCGACAATCAGTACCGCAAATGTCATTGGCACAAAGCGGCGCTGCCGCATGTTCAAGTCGGTCAATGCCTTGAGAATGATGGTCGTTGATGACATTGAAATCATACCGCCCAGGAAAATGCTGTTCACCATGCCATATCCCAGGTACTGGCCCACCACAAAACCCAGACTCATCATGCCAAGTACGATGATGAGTGCAGTGACTATTGCCGACCCGCCCACATCAACCAGTTTCTTGAAGCTGAACTCCAGTCCCAACGAGAACAAGAGCACGATGATGCCGATTTGTGCCCAGAACTCGATGTTGGCCTCACTGGCAATCGATGGGAACAACGTGAAGTGGGGACTTGCAAGAAAGCCCGCAACGATATAGCCCAGCACAACAGGTTGCTTGAGCATCTTGAAAACAACTGTTGCGATAGCCCCCAACATGAGGATGAGTGCCAGGTCACTGATCAGACTATTGATATCCAGCTCTTCCATTATCTTATTTTTTCAATAAAACCTAATGACTAAAACCCTACATATTCATCTCATTGGTGATGGTGATGGAAGACGCATTAGTCTTTTCCTTTATCTCGTTGAACAAGGCAGGAACGTTGACACTGCTCTTGCTGCGCACCATGAAGTTAACGATGGTCATGCGTTCTTCATAGTCATATTTCATGAACTCATCGCTGATGTGGACATCATTAGCGAGCAGGATATCCCTCAGGGGCTGAATGTCATCAAGAATGTTACGGAACTTCACCCGGACAATTTTAGATTCCCACAGGAAATTGTGACGATGCTCGATGCGTTCGATGTTTACCAGGATAAAGATAATGAGCAATGTAGCAATAATCGATATCAAATACATCCCGGCACCCACCGCAAGGCCGATGCAAGCCGAAATCCAGATGCCTGCTGCAGTGGTCAATCCGCGCACCGAGGCTTTCATCTGGATGATTGCGCCAGCACCCAGGAAGCCCACACCGCTCACCACCTGGGCAGCGATGCGCCCGGGGTCACCGTTTTTTAGCCCCAAGTATTCCTGAGGAATATAGATGGAGATGAGCATGGCCAGCGTTGCACCCATCGAGATGAGTGCAAACGTGCGCAGTCCGGCAATCTGTCCCTTGCGGCGGCGTTCGATGCCGATGATGGCCCCCAGTATCATACTCAGCACCAGCTTGGCAATCGCTCCTGTCAAGTTGACGTCAGGGCTGATGATATCGCTATAAATGTTCTCCCACATGATTTATTTTTTATTATTGATTTATTCTCCTGTAAAGCTATTTACATTTATCCTTCTAAAGGCTAATTGGTAATCTCGCCGCCGGTGTAGAGTTGGTAGTATTTGCCCTTGGCTGCCAGCAGTTCGTCATGGGTGCCATATTCGATGATGTGGCCTTTTTCCAAAACGATGATGCAATCGCTGTTGCGCACGGTAGAAAGGCGGTGAGCGATGACAAAGGTGGTGCGGCCCTGCATCAATGAGTCCATGCCTTGCTGCACAAGCTTTTCGGTGCGCGTGTCGATGCTGCTGGTTGCCTCGTCAAGAATGAGAACTGGCGGATCGGCAACTGCAGCGCGGGCAATGGCAAGCAACTGGCGCTCACCCTGGCTGAGATTACCTCCGTCGGCGTTCAGCACAGTCTGGTAGCCGTTACTCAATCGACGGATAAAGCCGTCGGCATTTACCAGTTTGGCGGCCTCGATGCAGTCCTGATCAGAGGCATCCAGGCGTCCATAGCGGATGTTGTCCATCACCGTGCCAGTGAAAAGGTGGGTTTCCTGCAATACCATGCCCAGGCTGTGACGCAAGTCCCGCTTGCGGATGTCATTGATGCTGATGCTGTCATAGAGGATTTTGCCGTCTTGAATGTCATAGAAGCGGTTGATGAGGTTGGTGATGGTGGTCTTGCCGGCACCGGTACCGCCCACAAAGGCAATCTTCTGGTCGGGCATGGCATTGATGTCGATATCAAAGAGCACTTGCTTGTCCTCGTTGTAGCCGAAATCCACATTATTGAATTTCACGCCGCCATTGACTTGGCAATACTTGTAGGAGCCGTCGGTCTGCGGAATCTTCCATGCCCAGATGCCCGTGCGGGGCTTGCAGGGTACCAGATGTCCGCTGCCGTCATGGCCAGCGTTGACAAGGGTAATGTTTCCATTGTCGGCTTCGACGGGTTCGTCGTTGATCTTGAAGATGCGGTCGGCTCCTACCGAGGCATTCAGCACACTGTTAATCTCCTGACTGATGCTGGCAATGGGCCGCGCAAAGCTCTTGTTGAGTGTGAGGAAAGCGACCAGGGTTCCCAGTGTCATGCCGCTGTGACCGCTGATGATGAGTGCGGCACCCAGCACACCCATGAGCACATAGCTCAAATGGCCCAGGTTGCCGTTGACTGGCATGACGATGTTGCCGATGCGGTTGGCGTTGTAGGTGTTGCTGCGCAGTTCCTCGTTGATGATCTCAAACTGTTCAATGGCCTTGTTCTCATGGCAGAAGACTTTAACTACCTTTTGGCCAGTCATCATCTCCTCGATGAAGCCGTTAACTTCGGCCAGTTTCTGCTGCTGCACGCGGAAGTGCTTGCGTGAGCGCTTTCCCAGATAGGTCGTGGACCATGCCATCACGAGTGCCATGACAATCGACAGTATCGTCATGGGCACACTCATCACTATCATGCTGGCAAAGGTAATGCCCAAGGTAATCAGGGAGTTGAAAGCCTGAGGAAGGCTGTTGCTGATCATCTGGCGCAAGGTGTCAACATCGTTGGTATAGGTTGACATCACATTGCCATGGGCGTGGGTGTCAAAGTACTTGATGGGCAGTGATTCCATGTGCTCAAAGGTGCTGACGCGCAACTTGAGCATGGTGCCCTGACTGACGTTAATCATCAGACGGCTGTGCAGATAAGAACACAACGCGCCAAAAATGAGCACAATGCCCAGCTTGATCAGCGCAGCGCCCAACGGTCCGTAATCGGGATGTGCCTGGCCGATCATGGGCGTGATATAGTCGTCAATGAGGGTACGGGTGAATAGGGTAGAGGCTAGGGTAGTGCATGATGTTACAATAATGCACACTGCCACAGCGACAAACGAGAACTTGTAGTTCTGCATCACAATTTTGAACAGTCGCAATAGGGTGCTGCGCTTGTTGACACCGGTCGTGTCAACTACCACATTGCGTCCGTGTCCTCCGGGTCCTCCTGGCATTCTCATGATCGGGCCTCCTTTCTGTTCTCTTGGGGTTTATCAAAATCGCCGCCAGCCTCTTCCTGGATGGCGCAAATCTCCTGATATATCCTGCAACTGTTGAGCAGGTGCTCGTGGGTGTCAAAACCGACAACCTTGCCATTGTCAAGCACCAGGATGCGGTCACAGTCCTTGATGCTGCTGATGCGCTGAGCGATGATGAGTTTGGTCATTTCGGGCAGATTATCACGCAATGCGGCACGGATTCGGGCATCGGTAGCATTGTCACAGGCACTGGTGCTGTCATCCAGCACCATTACCTTGGGTTTCTTCAACAGGGCTCGAGCGATGCACAGTCGCTGTTTTTGGCCGCCAGAAACATTGGTGCCACCTTGCTCAATGCGTGTGTTGTAGCCGTCGGGCATCTCGTTGATAAATTCATCGGCACAAGCCACTCGACAAGCCTCTTGGCACTGCTCGAGTGTGGCGTTTTCATCGCCCCAACGCAGATTATCCATAATTGTACCCGAGAACAGGACATTTTTTTGAAGCACTACCGCAACACTGTTGCGCAAGGCGGTCAGGTCATAGGTTGTCACATCCTTGCCGCCAACCATCACTGTGCCCTTGGATGGGTCATATAAGCGACTCACCATGTTGATGAGTGACGACTTGCCGCTACCGGTGCCGCCAATGACACCAATGGACTCACCACTGCTGATGTGCAGGTCAATGTTGCTGAGGGCATACTCACCACTGCCGCCCTTGTAGGCAAAATATACGTGATTGAAATCAATTCGACCGTCGGGGATGTCGGTGTCGGCATCTTCGGGGTTCACAATATCTGGCACCTCGTTGATGACTTGTGCGACACGCTGGCCGCTGGCAACACTTTGGGTAATTGTCACAAAGATCATACTCAGCATCATCAATGACATCAGAATACTCATGACATAGGTGAACAGAGATGTCAACTGTCCTGTTGTGAGAGAGCCACCTACTACAAACTGCGCTCCAAACCACGAAATTGCAATGATGCAGCCATAAACCACCATATTCATCACAGGCCTGTTGAGCGCCATCAGGCTCTCAGCCTTGACGTTAAGGTCATAGAGGCGTTTTGCGGCTTTCCAGAATTTGGCATTCTCGTGGTCTTCGCGTACAAAGGCCTTAACAACGCGGATACCCGATACATTCTCTTGAACCACTGCATTTAGAACGTCATACTGCTTGAATACCAAGGCAAACATCTTAGATACCTTACTAATAATAAATGCCAGTATTATTCCCAACACCACACTGGCAATAATGAAGATGAGACTGAGCTGCGGACTGATGACAAAGCACATGACGATGCTGGAGAGCAGGTTGAACGGTGCGCGCACCGATGTGCGGATGATCTGCTGGTAGGCATTCTGCAGATTGGTCACATCGGTAGTCATTCTTGTTACAAGACCCGAAGTACTGTACTTGTCAATGTCGCTGAATGCAAAGCGCTGGATGTTCTTGTACATGGCATCACGCAGATTGCAGGCAAAGCCAGATGATGCATAGGAAGCATATTTTCCTGCCATGATGGCGGCCATCATACTCAAGAACGCCATGACAATCATAATCAGACCGTATTTGTACACACTGTGCATGTGTCCGGCGCTAATGCCGTTATCAATGAGTTTGGCTGTAACAAAGGGTATGAGCACGTCAAGCACAACCTCAAGCATAATGAAAACCGGCGTCAGCAGTGATGCCGTTTTGTACTGCTTGACTTGTTTGAGCAATGTTCTTAGCATATAGTTAGAATGAATGATTTACTATTGACGCAAAATTACAAAAAAAATGATAGTATTTGGCCAATAGTGGCAATAATCTATTAACAACATGCACAAATCAACTGATTTTCAGTGAAATTAGGGTAGGGGGTAGTCCGATAAACTACTATTAACAATTACTTTATAATAACTGATATAACTAATTGTTTTACAAATTATTATATATATGAAAACATTAAAAATAACTGCTAGATTTCGAGTCTTTTAACCATTAATCTGGACAAAGTGGAAAATATGGTGCTAATTTGGCCGATTAAATCAAGAAAATAATTTAATTATCACTTTATATATTTATATTTAATATATTGTAAAACAATAGAATAATTAATATTATCAGAATGATATTTAATTGTATTTAACTTCTGCAGAATAGCATATCATACAAAATGACCGAATTGCATCCAAATTATTTGAATATTTACTTTATAAATTTTAAATGTTTAATCTAATAAACAAGTAATTACATTATTAAACTGTACATATTCTGCTTTTTCAATCATTCATTTATTTAGTTGAATGAACCAAGGCTCTAATAATGATATGAGAACATTTTGTTTTTGAGCGGTTAAGTATCATTTTTCTGGTTACTTAACTTCCTGAGATTTTATAATTTTAGCGCCGATCATATCCAATGCAGAATTTTCTGCCTTATTTGCCTTCACCAATAACTTAATTCAGCATGTGTTTTATATGTCGTCCTACATTTTAGCCATTATATGTCCATTTGTTATGAAATTGATATTATGTTAAATAGACAATCACATATTAAACAAATGTCTCCCCCATGATGTTAGAAATGAAGAGAAATGAGTTATTCTATAGCATGAAGATATGAAATTACTTCTTTCTTTTCTTGGATGCTAACTTTAAAAGTGCTTTGCGCAACTTGTCTGCGATTTCTTGTTCTTCATCTGCAAGATCATCAAGACCAATTCTCTCATAGATGGTTTGCAGGCGTTCATGAGGTTCTGGACGTTTCTTGTCATCCTTGGCCGCTTTCTTGTAGGATTTGACAGCCTCAGGGATATCGCGCTGCATTTCTCTTAATTCACCCAAAATCATGTGAGCAGAAAAGCAATTCTTATCCAACTTTAATGCACTTTGCAGCGCAGTTTCGGCCTGCTCTAACTGGTCCAAAACCATCATCAATCTTGCTTTTCCTGTCAACGCTTCAACACACTCGGGGTCAATTCGCAAGGCTTTGTTATAGTTAGCAAGTGCAGCCTTGATGGAGATATCGTCGAGCCTGTGATTGCCATAAGCCACACTACCCTCTCGCACTACCCCACTGTCGTCCATTGACATTGCCTGGTCTCCCATTGAGCAATACTCAAGAGCCAGCTCTCGAAGTATTTTTTGTTGACTGTCAATGACTTCCTCCAAGCGTTTAATGGTGCGTAATTGCTTGTTGAATTTATTTAATTTACTGGATATCAACCGCTTGACTGCTTTGTTCTGGAGATTGTCCTTGATGTGCATGGCCTCGGCAAAACAGTTGACACAAGTGTCAAATTCATTATTGTCAAATGCATGGATGGCCCTGCGGTACAACATGTTAGCGCGCTCCTGTTCCATCGCCTCATTGATGATTTGCCGGTTGTTGAATTGTCGGCTGAAATCCACAACTGCCATGTTGACGATGATATCTCGTTCGCTTAGGGGTTTGAGCAATGTGATGCCTTCAAGCGATGTGCATCGCGACAGTGCTACATAGGTCTGCCCTCCAGTGAAAGCACCACCCACAAAGTCAAGTACCACATGGTTGAAAGTGAGTCCCTGGCTCTTGTGGACCGTCAGTGCCCATGCAGGCTTGATGGGTATCTGCATGAATGTACCCAGAACCTCTTCCTCGACTTTTTTCTCTTTTTCGTTGTAAGTGTACCGCATGTTTTCCCAAATCTCGGGCAGTACCTCCATTTCCTCACCATTCTCAAGAGCGACAAACACTGTACCTGATGACAGGCCTGTCACTTTACCAATGGTTCCGTTATACCAGCGGCCTTCCTTATCGTTGCGGATGAAAATCACCTGGGCTCCCACCTTCAGCACTAGATTTTTTGCCGTTGGCAGACTGCTTTCAGGAAAATCTTTTTCAATGATGCCCTCATAGACCTGTTCAGGTGTCTTCAATGCCTGCATGTGCTCGTCGTTGATAGAATCAACCGTGTCGCGACGTGTAGCAAGAGTAATCGCAAGGTTGTTGCCGCCCACTTCTTGATAGTTAGGGTTATATCGCTGGTTCAAGCGCGATATGTCGGCTGCTGTTGCCCGATTAATCCTGACACGGTCCAACAATGAAACGAAGTTGTTGTCACTCTGGCGGTAAATCTTGCGCAGTTCTATTGCCACCAGATTGATTTGTGCAAATGCCCGTGCATTAAAAAAGAAGAAATTCTTGTAGTATCTCCTGAGGATATCACGCATGTCTTGAGTAACTACAGGCTCAAGTTGGAAAACATCTCCCACCAGCAGCAACTGCTTGCCGCCGAAAGGCTCGCGCATATTACCGGAATAAACCCTGAGCACCCTATCGACAAAATCGATGATATCGGCCCTCACCATCGAGATCTCGTCAATGATGATGAGATCCAACTCCCTGATGAGTTTGACTTTTTCCTTGGTGTAACGCAGCATTTTGCGCAACCGGTTGATATTGGAAATATCAGGATCATCAGGCAGCAGCGGCTTGAAGGGTATCTTGAAGAATGAGTGCAAAGTTTGCCCACCCACATTCACGGCAGCGATGCCTGTGGGAGCCAGAACAACAAATTTTTTCTCAGTATTATCGCAAATGTATCTCAGAAACGTGCTTTTCCCGGTCCCTGCTTTTCCTGTAAGGAAAACTGACCGGTGCGTCTTCTTTATCACGCCCCAAGCATCCTGAAATTCAGGATTGTCAAGATCAATATTCTGAAGTTCATTGATGGCCACTGCGCTTACCTGACAGGATGGTTAGTCGAGTTTGAGAACGGCAAGGAAAGCCTTTTGCGGCACTTGAACTGTGCCAATCTGTTTCATGCGTTTCTTTCCGGCTTTCTGTTTCTCAAGCAGTTTGCGCTTGCGGCTGACGTCACCACCGTAGCACTTGGCAGTCACGTCCTTGCGTACCTGCTTAACCGTCTCTCGGGCAATGATTTTGGCTCCGATAGCAGCCTGGATGGCGATGTCATATTGCTGACGCGGGATGAGCTCTTTGAGCTTTTCACACATGCGTCTTCCCAAGGTCACCGCATTATCCACATGGGTTAAAGTGCTCAAAGCATCAACGGGCTGGCCATTGAGCAGGATGTCGAGCTTAATGAGCTTTGACTCCTTGTAGCCGTTGATGAAATAATCAAAGGATGCGTACCCCTTGCTGATGCTCTTGAGCTTGTCATAGAAATCAATGACGATTTCACCCAAGGGGATGTCAAATGTCAGTTCCAGGCGGCTGCCTGAAATATACTCCTGCTTGATGAGTTCGCCTCGCTTTGACAGGCATAGGGTGATGATTGGCCCCATGAACTCACTGAGCGTGATGATTGACGCACGAATGTAAGGCTCTTCAATCTTTTCAATGACTGCTATGTCAGGTAATCCGGCTGGATTATGCACCTCGGTCATGCCACCCTTCTTGTCATATACTTTATAGGACACGTTGGGAACAGTCGTGATGACTTCCATGTTGAATTCTCGGCTCAGGCGTTCCTGGACAATCTCCATGTGCAGCAGCCCCAAGAATCCGCAGCGGAAACCGAAGCCCAATGCTACCGACGATTCGGGAGTGAACGTCAGAGCAGCATCGTTTAGCTGCAATTTCTCCAATGACGTGCGCAGGTTCTCAAAGTCTTCGGGATCAATAGGATAAACACCTGCAAACACCATCGGTTTTACCTCCTGAAAACCTTCAATGGCTTTATCGCACGGTCGTTGCACATGGGTGATTGTGTCGCCCACCCTCACCTCGGTCGAGTTCTTGATGCCTGAAATGATATAGCCAACATTACCGGTTGACAATCGATCGCAGGGCTGCTGACGCAGTTTTAGTACACCCAGCTCATCGATATTATATTCTTTTTGGGTGTTGACAAACTTCACAAAGTCACCCTTGGCAATGGAGCCATTCAATATCTTGAAATAGACAATGATACCGCGAAACGAATTAAACACCGAGTCAAATATCAGAGCCTGCAACGGTGCTTCAGGGTCGCCTTCGGGAGCGGGGATGCGGTCAACAATGGCATCGAGGATAGCAGGCACGCCCTCACCGGTGCGTGCACTGCAACGGATAATGTCGCCTGGGTCACAGCCCAGCAGTTCGACAATCTCGTCTTCCACTTCGTCGGGATGTGCACTATCCATATCGATTTTGTTGATAACGGGGATAATTTCCAAACCGTTGTCAATAGCCATGTACAGATTGGAAATTGTTTGTGCCTGCACGCCCTGTGTAGCGTCCACTACCAGCAGTGCGCCCTCACATGCTGCAATCGATCGTGACACCTCATAGGAGAAATCCACGTGTCCCGGAGTGTCAATCAGGTTAAGCGTATATTTGGTGCCATCTTTTGCGTAATCCATCTGAATGGCATGGCTCTTGATGGTAATGCCACGTTCTCGCTCCAGCTCCATGTCATCAAGCACCTGGGCCTGCATGTCTTTGCCTGCAACAGTATTGGTGTACTCGAGCAGGCGGTCGGCAAGCGTGCTCTTACCGTGGTCGATGTGAGCCACGATGCAGAAATTGCGTATTGTCTTCATTGCAATAATGATGTCTTTTTGATTGTTTTGTGACGCAAAATTAATAAAAATTTCTCAATCCTCAACTGATGTCATCAGATAAATCCATCTCATCACCGATTAAACGAAACAGCACCCCAGGTGAATTGGAGTGCTGTTGTTCGAATTATTAATGGTGGGACTATTACCGTTTATTGGTGATAGGTCTGATGTTCCTTTCTTTGAGGTCACCTGAACGATAGGCATCAAGCAATTCCTTAAGATCCTCAATCTGAGACTTGAGCTCGGTACCGATGTCGGTATCATTCACGAGAATACGTTGATGTGTATGCTCAACAATGTTACGCGTGGACTTGATGTCCTGACCAAGTCTCACGGCCTCGTCAATCGATGAGAACGGCTCATGTTGTACGAGCTCAAATCCTTGAGAGTGATATACCAGCGTATAGCCGGCGATACCGGTCTCGGGCTGATAGGCCTTGGAGAAACCGCCGTCAATCACCATGAGTTTGCCACCGGCCTTGATGGGATTCTCGCCCTTGATGGTCTTGACAGGCACATGACCGTTGATGATGTGGCGGTGCTCGCCGACAACACCAAACTCATCCAGAATTGCATCTACCACCTCGGGATTGTCACGCATCGTGTAATAGGCACCCTTGACCTCCTTGTGGGTTTCCTTATCGGCAATAAAGTAGCGTTCAAAGGTAGCCATCTTGCTCTTATCAAATGCGGGTGAATCGGGACCGCACCACAGATACCACAAGTAGTCAAGCGCAAAGGCACGCTCCTCGGGGTCATCGCATCCGAAGTAAGCTGCACGTATCAGGTTTCCGGCGCGTTTCAGCAACGCTTTGCCGTGGAACTTCTCACCACGAATTGAAACATCCTTCAGCGTACCGTCTTCATTCAGGGGGATAGAGGCATGATAGAGCAGGTTGCCGTTAGTAATTGTGTACAGACAACCGTTGCGGAAGAGGCACTTCATGTGCTTGCGCAATTTCTCGCTCTCGGTGAACGACTGGTGGAGCTTCGTAACGATAGACTCTTCTTCGGGAGTCAGTTTGAAAGGATGCTTTGGATCCACAGTCGGGAAATTGGTATCGAGCAACTCATACTCTTTGCCTTTGATCTTGATAACACCTTTCTTCAGGTCCATCTTATCCAGCAACAGGCGATCCTTCATGTCAAAATCGGGACGGCGCTTGATAGCGGCAGCCTCAAGCTTGAACTGGATAATGCTAATGGCCTTGTGCATCTGGGCAACGAGCTGTGCTGTGCGGGCTCGCTCTGGATCCTTGGCGCTACCGTCCTTAGGCAGGAAGCGCTCACATGGGTCGTTGGCATAGGTGTCCATCGCAAAAGTTGCCAGCGGCAGCAGGTTGATACCATAGCCATCCTCAAGAACGCCGTGATTGCCATATCGCAGGGCGATACGCAGCACGTTGGCTATACTGCAATCGTTACCGGCAGCTGCACCCATCCACAGGATGTCATGGTTGCCCCATTGAATATCAAAGTTGTGGTAGCTACACAGGATATCCATGATTTTATCAGGGCTGGGACCACGGTCATAGACGTCGCCCAAGAGGTGAAGCATATCGATAGTCAACTGCTGGATCAGGTTACACATGGCGATGATGAATTCATCGACACGATGCGTCGAGATGATGGTCTTGATAATCACATCGACATAAGCCTGCTTGTTCGGGTCACTGCTATGCTCGTGCAAAAGCTCTTGGATGATATAAGAGAAGTCTTCGGGCAGTGCCTTATGAACCTTAGAACGGCTGTATTTGGACGAAACGTGGCGGCAAACCCTCACTAATCGGTTGATAGTAATGAAGTACCAGTCTTCCAAATCTTCCTTGTCGGTAATCTCATCTTTTACCAATTCCAGTTTCTCGGCAGGATAGTAAATGAGGGTACACAGGTCCTTCTGTTCACGTGCGCTGAGGGAGTCATTGAAGATCGTATTCACCTTTCGTTTGATCCTACCACTGGCATTGCGAAGCACATGCTGGAAAGCAAGGTACTCACCATGCAGGTCGGCAAGGAAATGTTCGGTGCCCTTGGGCAGGTTCAAAATGGCTTCAAGGTTAATGATCTCTGTGCTGGCTGTTGCCACGTTAGGGAAACTGCGGGAGAGCAGTTTCAGAAAATAGAGGTCTCGTTTTCTTTCTTCGGGTTTCATAGTCTTACTTTAGCTAAAGTTTAAGGTGTGATTTTATCAATATTATAATATAACGAAAAGAGAGGGAGAATATTATCTTAGTAGTGATATTCTCACCTTTTTCCCTTTAATCTTTGATGACTGCAGACGCTTCAAAATTTCCTGCGCCTGCTTGCGGGGCACTGCAGCGAGGGCATAATGGTCACGCACATCGATGATACCGATATCGTTAGCATTTGCATCACTGTTATTGGCAATAAAGCCCATAATGTCGCCCTTTGAGATCTTCTCTTTCTTACCTGCTTGGAAATAAAGAGTTGCCATCGTTGCCATTACAGGTTTGTCCTTTGGCTTCATCCGATATTGCCCATCGATAGAAATCCACTCGGGCAAAGGCTCGCCAGGCGCCGAAATAACATAGGCTGTACCTACCGCATTCACGCGTGCAGTGCGTCCGTTGCGATGCGTATAGGCTTGCTCATTCACTGGAATGTGGTAGTGAATGATGTGCTCAACCTGGGCAATATCAAGACCACGAGAGGCCAAGTCGGTTGCGACAAGAACCGTCAAGCTGCCATTGTTGAGTTTTGAAACGGCACATTCACGATCCTGCTGTTCCATGGCGCCTTGATAAATACCTGCATCAATGTGTTTGCCAACGAGGAACTGATGAATGCGTTCGGCGCTCTCTCGATAATTGGTAAACACGATGACTTTCCCTGGCTCAAGGCTTAGCAGCAGCTGTTGCAACGTCTCAAGTTTGTCCTTGCACTCGGACACGACCTGCCATACCTTGATGCGCTCGGCGGGATGGTCGGCTTTATCCAGTACATCAATGGTCAAAGGATTGTGCAGGCGCACATAATCAGGCACCACGTTTAGAACCGTTGCCGAAGCCAGGATGCGGCGATTGACGTGCGGCATCTGTTTGAGCAACTGTCGCATCTCGTCCTCAAAGCCAAGCTCAAGCGATTTGTCCATCTCATCAAGAACCAGAAGTCGAGTCCCACTCAGATTGATGTGGCCGCGCCGTTGATGATCCAGCAGGCGACCTGGTGTCGCTACTATGATGTCGGGCGTCACGGCAAGTGACGATTTTTCCTCGGCAACAGCATGGCCGCCATAACATGGTGTCACCTTATAGCCCTCGGCAAGTTGTCTCAGAATTTCGGCCGTTTGCATCACCAATTCCCGCGATGGGGCCAGCACGGCTGCCTGCAACTGCTGCATAGGGGGCTTCAATGCTTGCAGCACACACAAGGCAAAAGCTAGGGTTTTACCCGTGCCAGTGGGGGAATAGAGCACAAGGTCTCCCCTACCCGATTTCCACGATTCCAAAGCCAGCTGTTGCATGTCGTTGAGTGTGTCAATGCCCATGCGCGCTTTTATCACTTTTAATAATTCCTGATTGTTCATGCAATTCTCATGCTTATTGCCGCAAATATACACAAAAAAAGTGGAGACAAAGAAGAATAATGAAAGGAAAAGAGATAAACAGACAGAATAATTGCAAAGATTTTTGCGTGGTATAATTATTTTGTCTATATTTGCAAAATTAATAAATAAATTGAGAGCGCCTCTTTTCTCATGCAAGAAACAGGTGTAGTCCCTCTCTCATGACATTCTCAAAGTAACCGCTGATTTTATGGGGCTAGGAAGCAACTAAAGAATTTGTCTTATGAAACATTTAAACTCTTTTTTACTAAAAACAGCACTGCTGATTGCGATGGTTTTGGGCATCACGTTTAGCGCTAAAGCAGATTATGACATTGAACGTGATGGCGTTTATTATGCTTACACCTATTATGATACTGATCTAAATGACTATTTTGAGTATGACGGTCCCCATAATACATTCCCTTATGATGAAGACGGTGACTGGATGTTTGGCTACCCCAACAACAGTACTGTTGCCGTTACTTACGGAGATTCAAAATATACTGGCTCTGTGAGCATTCCATCCATGATTTATCTCACTTATCTATGGGATTATTTTACTGCAGATGTTACTTCAATTGGTCATCGTGCATTCATATCCTGTAATCAATTGACAAGAGTATATTTGCCATCTTCGATTGATTCTATTGGTGCGACTGCGTTTTATGCGTGCACCAATTTACAGAGCATAGAATTCGGCGGTAACGAGACTTTCATTGGAGATCATGCTTTCGTGGACTGCACCTCGTTACAGAGTGTAACGATACCAGATGGAGTGAAATCCCTCGAAACCGAATGTTTCTGGAAATGTTCCAATCTAAAAACAGTTGTCATTGGCAGTGGCATGCAGAGTATGGTGATTGGCTGCTTTAAAGCATGTTCTTCGATCACTAGCATCACATGCAAGGCTATGACCCCTCCTTCAATCGGTTCTACAACCTTTGATAGTAAGGTATACACCAATGCTACGCTATATGTGCCCGCCGATGCTGTCGAGTCATATAAGTCAGCAACATATTGGAAGAATTTCACCAACATCAAGGCGATTCCGGGTACTGGCATTGACATCAACGCCACCAATTTTCCGGATGCCAATTTCCGCAGTTACATGCTTTCGCTCTATCCTCAAGGCTATCTTACCTCTAGCGATATCAATAGCCTTACCAGTCTAAATGTTGCTAATAAGGGCATTGCTAACATGAAAGGTATTGAGTTACTCACCGGATTGAAAGAGTTGCGTTGCTGGGGCAATTCGTTTAGCACGCTGGACCTCAGCAGTAATACCAAGTTGACCTATTTGGACTGCGCCCCCAACTCATCACTGACCTCCCTCAATGTGAGATATTGTCCCAATTTGGAGAATCTCATTTGTTATAGCACCGGCATCCAATCTCTCAATTTAGCATACAACTCAAAACTCAAGTCGCTTACTTGTTATAACACCAAGTTGGTGTCTTTGAGTCTGATCAATAAGAATCAATTAGCCTACATCAACGTCAAAAACACCCCGACGCTGGAGAGCCTAGATTGCTATAATAATGTATTAACAACGCTTGACGTAACAGGCTGTACTGGATTAAAATCATTAAAATGCTACTATAATGATGATTTGACTGCCATCACCGGATTGGGAGACTGTAAGGCCATCACCTATCTGGACTGTGAAGACTGCGCCATCACCGACCTGAGTGCCGTTGAATCGATGACCAATATCGTGCATTTCTACGGTCGCAACAACCGGATTTCATCCTTCTCGCTCAATAACAAGTCCCAATTAATCTACGTAAGGATTTCGGGCAACACAAATCTAACGACCTTACGCTGCTCTGGCAATTCCAAACTTAACACGCTATATATGCAGAATTGTCCTGCATTAAAGAGTGCTTGGATTACCATGTGCGATTTAAGTTCACTTGACGTGACGGGTTGCACCGCGTTGAATGATCTTGCTTGCTGGCAGAACCATATCAGCGGCAATAGTATGACAATCTTGGTGAACAGTCTGCCAACAGTCTCGGGGACTCCTGGCCAATTCGCCGTTCTAGACAATGTCAACGAGGGCAACGTGATAACTGACCAGCAGGTATTGGCAGCCAATAGAAAAAACTGGGTTTGCAAGCGATGGACTGGCAGCGGTTGGGAAATTATCTCTGTACTTCAGCCTGGTGACGTCGACGGCAATGGCTATGTAAACATCGCTGACGTGTCTGCACTTATTGACATTCTGTTGAGCAGTACTACCTCAGCTCCTGCAACAGCCGATGTTAATGGCGATGGACATGTGAATATCTCTGACGTGAGCGCACTGATTGACATTCTCTTGGGCGCCAACTGATCGGGAAAAACAGTCACACGACTATATCATTGAACACAAATGCGTTACGCCATCAAAGCGTGACGCATTTGTGTAATTTGTCATTTTATTGTAATTTTGTCGCTCAAATCAAAATAGGTGACATCAGTTAATTGTATGGCAAAATTCTTTATTGTGGCTTTGACCGTGATGCTGGTCATGCAGGGATATGTTATGTGGCATGTGTGGCGCGTGTTGCCTTTCTCTACTACCGTCAAGATAATCATTATCGTGCTCATGCTGCTGGCATTGTGCTGCATGGTATTTCAGTTCAAGAGTGACAGCCTCCCGCTGGGCATGGCTACGGGGCTGTATGAAATAGGCAACTCATGGCTTGTCATCATGTTCTATCTGCTGATGGCTTTCCTGTTGCTTGACATCGGGCGATTGGTTCATATCGTTCCTCCCGCATGGCTTAAAAGTAATGCCATCACTACTGTTTCACTCACGGGACTGATGCTTACCGTTTTTCTTGCCGGCAACATCCATTATCACAACAAGCAACGCCAGGAAATCAATCTCAAGACCGATAAACACCTTGAACGCCCCCTTAAGATTGTGATGCTGAGCGACCTGCATGCCGGATTCCATAATCGCCGTGCCGAGGTGGGACGATGGGTAAATCTCATCAACGCTGAGAATCCTGACCTCATTCTCATTGCAGGAGATATTATTGACGGCAATGTGCGTCCATTGTTGGTTCAAGGCACCAACGAGGAATTAACTCGTTTCAATGCCCCTACTTTTGCATGTTTGGGAAACCACGAATACATCACTGGCATTGATAAATCCATCGAATTGATAAAAAAGACAGGAATTGGCCTTTTGCGTGACTCTGCCATCACCATCGACGGTGTCACCATCGTGGGGCGCGATGACCGTAGTAACCGTAACCGCCAGAATGCCAGGCAACTGTTGCAAGATGTGGACCGCGACAATTATATCATCCTGTTGGATCATCAACCGTTTAACCTCGAAGAATCGGAACAAAACGGAGTGGACCTGCAACTGAGCGGGCACACGCATCAAGGCCAGGTTTGGCCGTTAAACTGGGTTACCAGGAAAATATATGAATGTGACCATGGTGAATACAAGCGTGGCAAGACCGACTATTATGTGAGCTCAGGCATTGGCATTTGGGGCGGCAAATTCCGCATCGGCACCGACTCGGAGTATGCGGTAATTACGGTTACTCCCAATCAATAATAAAACCGCACCAGGAACACCGATACATCATTATTTCCACTTCTTGGGAGAAACTCCGGTAGCTTCCTTGAAATACTTGCCAAAGAACGACTGGTTGGGAAAATGCAACTCGTCGGCAATTTGCAGTACAGTATATTTGCCACTTCGCAACATGGTCTTGGCATCGAGGATGACATAATCCTTGATCCAGTTGGCCGGATGTCGCCCAGTGCGTTCAAAAACGACATGAGACATATATTTGAGTGACAATCCCAATTGGTCAGCATAAAAACTCAACTCTCGGTGTTCACGGTAATTATCATGCACGCACTGCATGAAACGTGCTACAATCTCATCACGGCGTGTGGGTTTGGCACTCGACTGCTGCTGGCTATTGGAGGCTTGGGTAATAATGCTGATGATGAAGCTCTGACAATGTGCAGCAACACCTTCCCTGTTAATGGCAAAAGCATCAGCGTTCAAGATCGTGCGCAACATCTGATATGCCTGTTTAAGCATCGTCAAGTGCTCGTTACACAAAGGAAACACAGTGCTGCCAGCATTCACACTAGGAGCATTCATCGGTCTATATGAGATCAGGATAATACGGCAGTTCTCGTCCACCTCCAGGTTCTCAATGATCGTGTCCTTGTTGATAATGACACAAGTATTATCACTTGCCGCAAGTTTGTTGAAACTGAACTTGAGATGGAGCGTACCACGTTCGACAATGAGCAGGCTTGACTGGGACAATTTCATGGGATAATGCTGGTTGCGCCATTGCTCGTCAAGGTGATTCAAAGGCGACACCATGCTATCCATTATCAACAAGTTCTCGCCAAATGCTATGGCTGACTCATTGACTGGCATTATCAGTTGTTCAAAATGTTGCGATGCAGGTTGCTTCATTTCGGTATGCGATTATTTAGACTGCAAATATAGGTAAAAATAGTTAAAAGTCAGAATAAATTACTACTTTTGCGCCGCCAAACGGCAAGACATTTAATAACGTATTTCCATTAAAATTTCATATGCAACAATTTTACACTATCGGCCTCCTGATTATCGCCAATGTATTCATGACTTTTGCCTGGTACGGGCATTTGAAACTGCAGCAGATCAACATCATTACCAACAATACCCCACTCTATGTCATCATTGTGCTCTCTTGGTTGCTGGCGCTTCCCGAATATTCCTGCCAGATTCCAGCCAACCGCATCGGTTTTGACGGCAACGGAGGACCATTCAGTATCATGCAGTTGAAGGTGATTCAGGAAGTCATTTCGTTGACGGTTTTTACCGTATTTGTCACCATATTCTTTAATGGAGAGACCTTGCGTTGGAACCACTTGGCTGCCTTCATTTGCTTAGTGATGGCTGTGTTCTTTGTCTTCCACAAGTGGTAGAATTCTTGTCGGCTATAGTCTAAAGATAGCCGTCACTAGTGTAAGATGCTTGGGCAAGGAGCCGTCGGTACTCCACTCGAGGTCGATGTCCAACAGGTCTTTTGTCATGGCACCGATGTCAAAGCCCACCGCTTCAAGCGAGTGTCGCAACTTGTCAGGATGCCTGCAAGGCTTGCCCTCGGGACGTATGCAGCCTTCGGGACAAAATGCACAACGGAAGGTGAAGCAACGGCTGCCTGGACTCTGGCGTTCCTTCTTATACAAACTTGGCAATAGGCTTTTCCACACATTTTCCATGGCTTCGCGTCCAGTTGCCGATGCCTGCTCGGCAGTCGTGCATACGGCACGGGTATCTTCATCAAATTCAATGGTTGTCCCCGTCAATGTCACTGTTTTGAAGCCATCGCTCAGCGTCCTGGCATCAAAGTCAAATGGAGGGCAGCTCCATACCTTTCCATAGGACGGACATTGCTTGCAGAATGCCTCAAAACGCTCCACGTCACGATAACGGCGGACAAACTCATCGGCCGCAATTGTCGTTTCTTTGCTAGTAACTGTATAATTCATATTTGCAAAGGTAAACATTTTTATTTACCTTTGCAAACAAATTTCATTAAAGTGCTTATTATGAGTTCAACATTCAATAACAAGACACATGTTGTCTTTGACCTGGGAGGCGTGGTATTCCGCCTTGACAAGATGATAGCCATTGAGCGATTTAAAGAGATCGGTGTCACTCATGTTGAGGAATTTCTAGATGACTATGCCCAAAAAGGTATTTTTGGGGACTTGGAGTCGGGTCTGCTCACGGCGGAGCAATACCGCAGCGAGTTGAGTCGCATTGTGGGCAAGCAGTTGACGATGGAGCAATTGGAATATGCCTGGACTGGTTATGCCGCCCAGTTATATCAGCGCAACTTTGAAGCTTTGTTGAGGTTGCGTCAAGAAGGATTTCCGGTTGCCTTACTGTCCAACACCAACCCTTTCATGATGCGGTGGGCACGTAGTAGCGCCTTTGACGGCAACGGTCATGGTCTGGACTATTACTTTGACCGCTTGTACTTGAGTTACGAGATGCGGATAATGAAACCCTCACCCGAAATATTCAAAGCCATGATTATCGGCGAACAGACAACACCTGGCAATATCCTGTTTATTGACGATAGCGCCCGCAACTGCGAAGCAGCATCTGCGTTGGGTATTCAAACTTTATGCCCCGAAAACGGCAGCGATTGGCGTCCCGTCGTTTTCAAAGCCCTGGGATTGAATTAATTGGTAATAATGGCGATGTAAAAAGAGGGAGGCCCACAATAGGTCTCCCTCTCTATTCATAGTTAACTGTAAGTCAATCAGTTCTTTTTCTCCTCGGCGGGAGCAGGGGCTACAGCAGCTTTAGCGGCGTTGATGCTGTCCTGCTGAGCCTTGTACTGCTTGGCAGCTTCGCTGTCAGGTTTCAGCCATGTGTCAAGCCATTTGAAGAACTCACGCTGCCACAGGATGCTGTTTTGGGGCTTGAGAATCCAGTGGTTCTCGTCGGGGAAGAGCAGCAAACGAGCGGGCAGACCTTTGATCTTGGCGGCGTTGAATGCCTGGCAAGCCTGAGTGAAGACGATGCGGTAATCCAATTCACCAGCGGTACACATGATGGGGGTATCCCAATTCTGCACATAGTTCTTTGGGTTGGCTTGGGTGTAGGAGCGCTGAGCGATGGCATTGCTCTTATCCCAATACGGACCACCGAGATCCCACTGTACAAACCACATCTCCTCGGTCTCAAGATACTGGGCCTCGAGGTTGAAGATACCTGCATGAGCCAGGAAGCAAGCAAAGCGCTTGTTGTGGTTACCGGCAAGGAAGTAAACCGAATAGCCACCATAGCTGGCACCAACAGCACCAATGTGATCACCGTCGATATAGGGCTCCTTCTTCATGTAATCGACTGCGGCAAGGTAGTCGCGCATGTTCTGGCCACCGTAATCGCCACTGATCTGGGCATTCCACTCAGATCCGAAGCCAGGAAGACCGCGGCGGTTGGGCAGGATAACAATGTAGCCGTTGCTGGCCATGATGCGCATGTTCCAGCGATAGCTCCAGAACTGGCTCACGGGCGACTGGGGACCACCCTCGCAGAAGAGGATAGCGGGATACTTCTTGTTGGGGTCAAAGTTGGGCGGGTAGCAAACCCAAGTGGTCATCAGCTTGCCGTCGGTGGTGGGAACCATGCGCTTCTCGATGCCGATGGGATCAACCTGTGCCAGTGCCTCGTCATTGACGTGGGTAAGCTGAACGGGCTCCTTGCCCATTTGAATACTGAAGATCTCGTTGGGCGTCTGATAGCTCTGACGACAAGCGATAACTGTATCGTTACCTACAAATGCCATGCTGTTGAAGTCACACACACCCATGGAAATGGTGTCAATCTTCTGGGTAGCCACTTCCATGCGGAAGATGGGCTGTACGCCCTGGAACGGGCAGATGAAATAGATGAACTTCTCATCGGGTGACCACGCGATATCATCAACGCTGTAGTCCCAATTCAAGGTCAAATCCTTCTTGTTGCCGGCAGCATCCATGAAGAAGATGCGGTTTTTGTCGGCCTCATATCCATCATGCTCCATCGACAGCCATGCCATCTCACCCTTGCTGTTGATGATGGGATAAGTGTCATAGCCCATCATGCCCTGAGTCAGGTTCTCGGTCTTGCCGGTTTCCAGGTCATACTTGTAAAGGTCACTGTTGGTCGAGAAGGCATAGTCCTTGCCCGTCTTCTTGCGACATACATACACCAGGCTCTTGCTGTCGGGAGTCCAAGCCAGCGACTCGATGCCGCCCCAAGGCTTCATCGGCGATTCGTAGGGTTCGCCCTCAAGCACATCCTTCACATTACCTGCCTTGCTGCCGTCATAGTCGGCTACAAAGGGATGAGGAATAGTGGTCACCCACTCGTCCCAGTGCTTGTACATCATGTCGTCATAGATCTTGCCTGTGGTCTTGTCCAGGTCAGGATACATGTCTTGAGCCGTTTGGCCATATTTAACTTGCGAAATCATGACAACGCGCTTCTCGTCGGGCGAGAAAATGAAGCCCTCGATGCCGTCCTCAATATCGCTCACGCAGTTGCGGCCGCCACCATCGGCATTCATCGTCCACAGCTGAGGCGTCTTGTCATCGCCCTCATCCTTATAGATGAAAGCAATCTTCTTGCCGCCGTCAATCCACACATAGTTGCTCTCGCTGTTGGGCGTGTTGGTGAGCTGGCGGGCATTCTGGCCGTCAACATCCATCACCCACAGGTCGCAGTTGCCCTTGTTGGTGGCAATGTCATAGTAGGTCACGCCATACAGAATCTTCTTTCCGTCGGGCGACACTTGAGGACCACCCACGCGGCCCAGCTGGTTGAGGAATTCGGGAGTGAACTCTTTCTTTTCCATTTTACCGGAAGTTTTCTCGGTAGCGGGAGCCTGACCAGGAGCTGCCGTCTCCTGCTTGGAGCAGGTCGAGGAACTCAACAGAGCCAATACCGCAACCGACATTGCTGTTAATTTCAATAACTTCATAATTGTTTTACTGTTAATGTATTATCGTTAAAATTTGGTTTTCCAGATGTTTCAAACTGCAAATTTAGCAATATTTGACAATAAATAGTGGTTTAGGGTAGCAAAATCTTCCTGCTGGAGTCATTTTCTTCATTATTTATCATGTAAAGGCAATCAAAAACGATTGTTTTTGGATAAAACAACCCAAATCGGTTGCATATTCCAAAAAATATACCTAGCTTTGATGCAGAAATCAAAACATCATCATTATGAAAAGAACCATCTATACTCTGATATTTCTTGCTGCCAGCTTTTCTATTATGGCGAGTGCTCAATGTGGCATGACCAGGCCTCAGGAGCATCATTCAATCCTCAACAATTGGGTGAATCCGCGAATTGGCACAGGCGGACACGGTCATGTGTTTTATGGCGCCAACGTGCCATTTGGCTATGTGCAACTGGGACCGACCGAGCCCACTCGGGGCTGGGACTGGTGCTCAGGCTACCATGACAGTGATAGCGTGCTCATTGGTTTCGGTCATCAGCACTTGAGTGGTACCGGTATTGGTGACCTTGGCGATATCGCCTTACTGCCAGTAACCAGTCGAGACCAGAGCGAGGTTATCTTCAGTCACGATGATGAAATATGTAGTCCTGGATACTACAGTGTTACGTTGCGTAAGGATGGCAAGCCCTACGTCAATGTGGAACTGACTGCCACCAAACGTACAGGCATGCACCGCTATGTGTTCGCAGCCGATCAGGACACCATGCAGTTGCGGCTTGACCTAGGCCAAGGTATTGGATGGGATTCTCCCAAACAAGTTCTGATGGAACAACGCTCGCCTCATCGGATAGTCGGGTATCGTTTCTCAAAAGGCTGGGCCGTCGACCAGAAGGTCTTTTTTGTCATGGATTTTCTGCAAGAAGTAAGTCTTGAGAAATTGAATGGTGACACCACAGGTATCATCTCGGCTCCCAATCTCTATCCAGTCACTCCGCTTGAAGTTAAGGTAGGAATATCGGCCGTGAGCATTGAAAATGCCATCAAGAACCTTGAAGCCGAGAATCCCGACTGGTTGTTCAGCCAGGTGGTCGGCAATGCCGCCAGCTGCTGGGCTGAGGAATTAGGAAAAATCCAAATTGATACTGACAACGAGAATGACCCCAAGGTGTTCTACACCGCATTGTATCACACAATGGTGGCACCATCGGTCTTTTGTGACGTGAACGGGCAATATCGCGGTGCTGATGGCAAGGTACATCAGGGTGATTTCACCAACTACACTACCCTATCTCTATGGGATACCTACCGCGCCGCCCACCCATTGCAGACGCTCATCCACCGGGAGAAGCAAGCCGATATTGCGCAGACCTTCTTGCACATTTTTGAGCAACAGGGCAAACTGCCCGTGTGGCACCTGATGGGAAACGAGACCGATTGCATGGTGGGCAATCCAGGTGTGCCTGTGCTTGCCGACTTGGTACTTAAAGGTTTTGACGTGGACACCAAGGCGGCCCTCAATGCAATGACCACCAGCGCAATGCTCGATGAGCGCTCAATGGGGCTGTTGAAGCAATATGGATATATCCCCTATGATTTAGAGCCTGACAAGGAAACCGTGGCTAAAGGACTGGAATATGCTCTTGCAGACTGGTGTATTGCTCAGGTGGCCAAAGTAGCAGGTGACAAAGAGAATTACAAGTACTTTAACGAACGCAGCAAATCATATAGGCATTACTTTGACAAGCAAAGCCGCTTCATGCGGGGCAAGGACAGCAAAGGCCACTTCCGTGATTTGGCTGAGTTTGACCCATTATCGACCAAGCATCGCAACGACGACTACTGCGAGGGTAACGCCTGGCAATACACTTGGCTCGTCCCCCACGACGTACACGGGCTGGTAAAACTGTTCGGCAGCGAAAAGGCTTTTATCCAGAAACTTGACTCACTGTTTATCATCGAGGGCGACCTGGGTGACGAAGCATCGCCCGATGTGAGTGGTCTCATTGGACAGTATGCCCACGGCAATGAACCAAGCCATCACATCATCTACATGTACAACTATGTGGGGCAGCCTTGGAAAACTGCACAACTCATACGCCAAGTGTTGCGTGAGCAATACCACAATGGTCTGGATGGCCTGAGTGGGAATGAAGACGTAGGCCAGATGTCGGCATGGTATGTCTTGTCGTCCATTGGCCTCTATCAGGAGGAACCCGCTGGTGGCAAGTACATCATCGGTTCACCATTGTTCAACGAGGCAACGCTCAACGTGGGCGACGGCAAAACATTCACCGTCAACGCTGTTAACAATAGCGACGAGAACATCTATGTCCAGAGCGCCACGCTCAATGGCAAGCGCTATGACAAGAGTTACATCGACTACCGCGACATTATCGCCGGTGGCACGCTCACCCTTGTTATGGGGCCCAACCCCTCAAAATGGGGGACTGCCAAAAAGAACCGCCCATAAACAGGTTTTTGCATAATTTAAAGCAATGCCAACACCTCTTCTTGTGGTGCTGGCACGGTGTTTGCTGTAATGTTTACAGTTAATAATAACTTGTCAATAACAAAAAGCTATATAATCTAAATATGATTCAACATCAGCACCACATGCAACAAGAGCACTGGCGGCGGGACATTAGCCTGCCCATAGCGGGTGCGGACTTCCCCGACGAGGACGACGAGGACGACGAATTGCCCGGCAGCAGCTCATCACATGACGAGGAAAATCCCTCCTATCGGGAGACACAACAGCGACGAAATGTCAGTCGAGGTGACAACTCGTCTGCCACTCCCGTGATTGATAAATATGGTAAAGACATCACGCGTGAGGCTGCCGAGGGGCGGCTCGACCCTGTCGTTGGGCGTGAGGTTGAAATCGAGCGGTTGGCTCAAATTCTGAGTCGTCGCAAGAAAAATAACCCTGTGATGATTGGAGAACCCGGTGTCGGGAAAAGCGCCATTATTGAAGGTCTTGCAAAGCGCATCGTCGAGCGTAAGGTAGCACGCACCCTGCTCGACAAGCGCATCGTTTCGCTCGACATGGCAGCCATTGTGGCAGGCACCAAGTACCGCGGTCAGTTTGAGGAACGCCTCAAGGCCGTTATCGACGAGGTGAGCCGCAACAAGAACGTCATCATGTTCATCGACGAGATCCACAACATTGTGGGTGCCGGCAATGCCAGCGGATCGATGGATGCCGCTAACCTGTTGAAGCCCGCCCTAGCGCGCGGAGAGTTCCAATGCATTGGCGCCACCACGCTTGACGAGTATCGAAAGAGCATTGAAAAAGACGGAGCCCTGGAACGCAGGTTCCAGAAGGTTCTGATTGAACCGACGACACCTGAGCAGACACTGGAAATCCTTCACAACATTAAGGGGATGTATGAAAAGCATCACGGTGTGAACTATACCGACGAGGCCCTGCGTGCCTGTGTCATGTTGACCGAGCGATACATCAGCGACCGCTTTTTCCCCGATAAAGCCATCGATGCGATGGACGAGGCCGGTTCGCGTGTTCACATTACAAAGGTGGATACTCCTAAAGAAATCGAAGAACTGGAGCAGCGCATTGCTCAAGCCCAAGAAAACAAATTCAAAGCGGTGCAGGAACAGAATTTCGAGAGTGCGGCAAGCTATCGCGACCAGCAGGAAAAACTCAAGGCTGAACTCGAAGTGGCCAAGGAGCGCTGGGAAGCCGAACTCGACAACTGTCGTGTAACCGTTGACGAGAGCCACATTGCCGAGGTTGTCGCCATGATGACAGGTGTGCCCACTCAGCGCATTGCACAGAGCGAGGGAATCCGCCTGTTGGGAATGACCGACGAGTTGAAGAAACAGGTGATTGGCCAGGACGATGCCATCGATAAGATTGCCCGCAGCATCCGCCGCAACCGTGCCGGACTGCGCGATCCCAAACGTCCCATCGGCTCATTCATGTTCCTGGGACCGACTGGCGTTGGTAAAACCCTGCTTGCCAAGAAACTTGCTCAGTTCCTGTTCAACAGTGACGAGGCGCTCATCCGAGTTGATATGAGCGAATATATGGAGAAATTCAATGTCTCCAGGCTAGTGGGAGCACCTCCGGGCTATGTGGGCTATGAAGAAGGTGGCCAACTGACCGAAAAGGTGCGCCGTCACCCCTACAGCGTGGTATTGCTCGACGAGATCGAGAAAGCTCACCCCGACGTGTTTAACATGCTGCTGCAAGTGCTTGACGAGGGTAGCCTCACCGATGGACTTGGACGCAAGGTGGACTTCAAGAACACCATCATCATCATGACCAGCAACATCGGCACACGGGAGTTGAAGGACTTTGGCGCCGGCATCGGTTTCAACACCAACGAACTCACCAAGGAGCGCAGCGATTCGGTCATCCGCAAAGCGCTTAACCGCCAGTTCTCTCCCGAGTTCCTGAACCGTGTGGACGATATCGTCACCTTTGGCGCACTGAACCACGACTGTATCCTCAAGATTGTGGATATTGAGCTGGCTTCATTCTACAAGCGCGTTGAGGAGAACGGCCTGAAACTCGAAATCACTAGTGCTGCCAAGAATCTGGTTGCTGATCGTGGCTTCGATATCCAGTACGGTGCACGCCCCTTGAAGCGTGCAATCCAGAGCGAGATTGAGGATCCCTTGAGCGAGATGTTGTTGCGTGAGGAAGCTAAAACCGGCGACACCATCGTTATTGATGCCAAGGAAGCCCAGATAGTTACCCGCATCAAGAAATCACGTGCTGCACAAACCAAGACTGCCTGAAAGGGCCTGATGTAACACCAACCCCGAAAGTAACACAAAACGCTTTCGGGGTTTCGTTATCGATAGTGCATATCATTTTGAATGATTGAAAAGGCGGTTTGGCTCACCATCAAAAAAACAGGTACTGAAGAGAATATATACCTAAAGTATTCACCAAATCGGATTTTTACACTATCTTTGCCAAGTTTTAACAAAAGGAAATGACAGACAAACGAACTATCAGCTCGACAAAGTCAAATATCGCAGTGCTGGGCAGCACAGGATCAATCGGCAGACAGACTCTAGACATTATTGCCGAGTATCCTGGGTTGTTCAACGCGTGGCTACTGGTAGCACGCAGCAGTGCTGACCTGCTGATTGCCCAGGCTCGCCAATTCCGTCCCCACATGGTCATCATTGCCGACGAGCAGTACTATGACTATGTGCGTGAAGCTTTGGAGGATACGGGCATTGAAGTGGCAACAGGCAGCGCTGCCATTGCTCAGGCTGTTACCGCCCCCGAAATTGACACGGTGGTAACTGCTATGGTGGGATACAGCGGTCTGGAATCGACCATTGCTGCCATTGGTGCCGACAAACGCATTGCCCTGGCCAACAAAGAAACGCTGGTTGTAGCCGGCGAATTCATTAACCGCCAGTTGAAGAACAGCAAGAGTGTGTTGTATCCTGTGGACAGCGAGCATGGCGCCTTCTACCAGTGCCTGATGGGTGAACGCATGCAGGATGTGGAGCGACTGCTGCTGACGGCATCTGGTGGACCATTCCGCAAACTGCCCAAGGAGCAATTGGAGAAGGCCACCGCAGCCGATGCTCTGAAGCATCCCAATTGGTCAATGGGCGCTAAAATTACCATCGACTCGGCCACAATGATGAACAAGGGTTTTGAGATGATTGAGGCACGATGGCTTTTCGGCATCGAGCCCGATGACATCGAGATTGTTGTGCATCCACAATCGATCATCCATTCGATGGTGGCCTTCAAAGACGGTTCAGTGAAAGCGCAACTGGGTTTGCCCGACATGCACTTGCCCATCCGCTTTGCTCTGGGACTGCCTGAAGGCAGGCTGGCCAGCGATTGTCGCAAGATGACCATCGAAGACATGGCAATGCTGACCATGGAGCGCCCGGACTTTGATAAATTCCCGTTGTTGGGAACGGCTTATGCTGCCGCCCGAACCGGAGGGACTGCCCCCTGCGTGATGAATGCAGCCAACGAGATTGCTGTAGCAGCATTCCTTCAAGACAAAATCCGTTTTACTGACATTTATACCATCATTGACAAGACAATGGAGCAGGCTCCTTTCATCGAGTGTCCACGTTATGATGACCTTGTGGCCAGCAACAATGCTGCACGCGATTATGCCTCCCGCATTGTCGATAAACTTACAACAAAGTAAAAGATAATAACTAAATAATGAGCACTACTTTTTGGATTAAAGCCCTTGAACTAATTCTCTCTCTGGGCATTCTGGTGATGATACATGAATTTGGTCATTACTTCTTTGCCCGCATTTTCGGAGTATGGGTGGAAAAATTCTACCTTTTCTTCAATCCTTGGCTCACAATCGCCAAATGGAAACCCGGCAAGTACCTGAGATGGTTCTCGCACGGCAATGAAATGGCAGTGGCTGGCGAAAATGACCCTAACGAAAATAAGAAATCGTGGCGTGCCACCGAATATGGTGTCGGTTGGTTGCCCTTGGGTGGCTATTGTGCCATCAGCGGCATGGTTGATGAATCGATGAATACCGAGGCTCTGAAAGAGCCCGCCAAGCCCTACGAGTTCCGCAGCAAACCCGCATGGCAGCGCTTGCTCATCATGCTGGGCGGAGTGATGTTCAACTTCCTGTTGGCCGTTGTCATTTATGCCGGCATTGCATACATTGTAGGCGAGAAATATGTCAAATTTGCTGACGCAACTCATGGTATGATGTATTGCGACAGTGCTCATGATATTGGCTTCCAAGATGGTGATATTCCTTTGAAAGCCGATGGCAAGGTTCTTGACCATCCCAATGCCGAAAGCTTGCAAGACATGGTCACAGCACATCAGGTGACTGTACTGCGCAACGGAAAGGATACCATGATCAATGTACCCGAGAACTTCATCTTCAAGGTGAACAAGGATGCTGAGAAGGGACAGCCGTTCATGGTTTACCGCATTCCAGTAGTTGTGAATCGGGTTCAACCCCGCATGGGCGCCGAGAAGGCTGGTTTGCAGAAAGGTGACCGACTGATCGCTGTGAATGGCGTGCTAACGCCCGAAGTCATCGGTTTCTCGGAAGAATTGCAGAAGTATAAAGGCAAGAATGTGACCATCAAGTTCCAACGCGGTAGCCAGTTAATCACTGTTACCGATGTGCCTATCGATAAAAATGGAATGATAGGCATCGAGAAAATATTGGATCCCGCCGAGATCTTCAAGCCCACGATTATCCGCTATAATCTGTTGCAATCTGTCCCCCGTGGCATTGAGATGGGGTGGACAAAGATGGTAAACTATGTGAAACAGCTTAAGCTTGTCTTCACACCCGAGGGAGCCCAGAGCCTTGGCGGTTTTGGCACAATCGGTAGCATCTTTCCTGATAGTTGGGACTGGATTGCCTTCTGGAACATCACCGCATTCATCTCGGTGATTCTCGCCGTGATGAACGTGTTACCCATTCCTGCGTTGGATGGTGGCCATGTGTTGTTCCTACTATATGAAATCATCACTCGCCGCAAACCCAGTCTGAAGTTCATGGAGAGGGCTCAGTATGTGGGTATGGTGCTGTTGATAGCATTGCTCTTGTTTGCAAACGGTAACGACATTTACAGATTCTTTTTCAAATGACCTATAAAACTGTAACCCTCAAGCGCGGCAAAGAGGAATCACTGCACCGCTTTCATCCCTGGGTGTTCTCTGGGGCAATTGCCGCAGCCGATGACACCATTGAAGAAGGTGATCTGGTAACGGTCTATGCCCACGACGGCTCACTCATCGGTAACGGACATTCCCAAATCGGCAGCATTGCGGTGAGGATGCTCACCTTTGACGACACAGCTGTTGATGAGTGTTTCTATGAGCAGCGTTTGGCTGATGCCTATCGCATGCGGCAGGCGCTGGGACTGCAGCGTGAGGACAATAACGCCTTCCGCCTTGTGCATGGTGAGGGCGATTTCCTGCCGGGTCTTGTGGTGGATATCTATGGCCCTACAGCAGTGATGCAGGCTCACTCGCCTGGAATGCACTTTGCTCGCGATATTATTGCCCGTGCGTTGACTAAATTGCCCGGCAACATTGTGCGCAACGTCTATTACAAGAGTGAGACTACCCTGCCCTACAAGGCCCACCTCGACCCGATGAACGACTATATCATCGGTGGCATGGAAACCGACGAGGCATTGGAAAATGGCCTGCATTTCCACGTTGACTGGCTCAAGGGCCAAAAGACAGGCTTCTTTGTCGATCAGCGTGAGAACCGCCGTCTGCTTGAACACTACAGCAAAGGTCGCAAGGTGCTGAATATGTTCTGTTACACTGGAGGCTTCTCGGTCTATGCCTTGCGAGGCGGCGCCGAGTTGGTCCACTCGGTTGACAGTTCAGCCAAAGCCGTTCGCTTGACCGATGACAACGTGGAGCTGAATTTCGGCACCGAGGAAAAACGTCACAAGTCCTTTGCCGAGGATGCCTTCAAGTTCCTCGACAACATGGAGAAAGGTGCCTATGACCTCATTATTCTCGATCCCCCTGCCTTTGCCAAGCACAAGAGCGCACTCCACAATGCGCTCATGGGATACCGCAGGCTGAATGCCAAAGCCTTGGAGAAAATCGCTCCTGGCAGCATTTTGTTCACTTTCTCCTGTTCCCAGGCAGTGAACAAGGAACAGTTCAGGCTGGCGGTCTTTACGGCAGCAGCTCAGACCAAGCGCAAAGTGCGCATCCTGCATCAACTGACGCAACCTGCCGACCATCCAATCAGCATTTATCACCCTGAGGGCGAATACCTGAAAGGGCTGGTACTCTATGTAGAATAAACAATTATCAACCATTAATTTATAAGCTAGAAATGAAGAAATTTTCAATCCTTTTTGCAGCCGTGGCCATGATAGCCATGACCGCATGTAACGAGAAAGTTGCCAAGAACGACGAGAGTGCTACCAATGCTCCTGCCACCGAACAGGTTGACACCACCAAGGCTGCTCCTAAAGTGGACGTTGATAAGGCTAAGCCTACCGAGGACGGCAAAGACCATGTTGTCGCCGAGTTCGAAAACAAGGATTATCAGGTGAGGCTCGAGAATTTGGCCGACGGTACTTATCGTGTGACCATGTGGAAAGCAGGTCAGGACAAGTCAGGCAAACCCGATCGTGTTGCCGAGACCAAAAAATGTGTGATGAAAGACGGCAATTACCTGATGCAGACCGAAGATGGCACCAATTACATCATCAAAACCCAAAAGGGTGCTGAACAAATCATGATCATGAATAAGGATAAAATCATTTATCCTGCACAATAAGCGATACAATCATGACAAATATCCGTTTTATCTTATCGCTGCTCATTGTTGCCACACTGCTTTCGTGCTCAAAGGCTGAGATGAAGGAAAAGAAGTTCATCAAAGCAATGCAAAGCGAGAATTTTGATGAAGCCAATCAGGCTTATGATGATTTCTGCAAATGGATTCAGAGTGACAAGTCAACCATGAAGCATGACTTCAAGCTGATGCGTGATGCTCTGGGTATGAAAGTATTGACCAGTGACGATGGCAAGGTGCGTCTCTACAGTTGGGTAACATCGCGCACCGACAGCACCTGTAACTATGCCAACCTCGTCCAGTGGCTGACTGGAGACAATCTGCTGGCTTACAATGGCCCGCTTGACGCCATGCTCACCAAGCGCAAGCCAGATATCAAACGACAGTGGTCTCTGGCGCACAGCATCGACACGCTCTTTGAGATTCAGGATGCCAAACAGCCCATCTACATGATAGTGGAGTCCTACGTCAATGAGGAGGGAATGAGCTTCTCCTATATTTCGGCTGCAGTCAATTCAGGCATCACCTTGTCTGTCCTGCCTTTCTTCTTTAACGGTATCGAGACCGCCGGTAACCGCGAGTATATCGATGACGGCAAGGTGAACAAGGCCGACTTGATCAAGTGGGATGCCAAGGCCAAGAAGCTTTATTCCTATCTGACTGATGACAGTGCACACGTTATTCCTGGCCAATATGAGGTGTATGAACTCTCAAATGACAGATTTGTCAAGCTAGATCAGGAATTACCCACAAACCAAGAAACAACTAAATAACTTAATACTATTGAATAATGAAGAAAACCATTCTTGCCGTTATCGTGACGGCGTTAGCTTCTACAGCAATGGCACAGAACACCGATTTCAACTACTCTGTTGACCGTTTTGCCGACATCGAGGTGCTTCGCTACCAGGTGCCCGGCTTTGAGGACCTGTCACTCAAGCAAAAAGAGCTCGTCTATTATCTCACCGAGGCTGCTCTCAATGGCCGTGACATCCTTTTTGACCAGAATTGCAAATATAACCTGATGGTTCGTCAAACCCTTGAGGACATCTACCGCAATTACAAGGGGGACAAAAACGACAAGGACTATCAGGCATTTTTGAAATACCTGAAACAGGTGTGGTTTGGTAACGGCATCCATCATCATTACTCGATGGACAAGTTTATACCCGAATTCTCCAAGGCTTTCTTTGACAAACAGTTTGCCGCCCTTCCTAACGCTAAGAAGCGCGCCGACGACAAGAAAATCCTGGACCGCGTCATCTTTGACCCGACATTCATGGCCAAGCGTGTCAACCAAGCCGACGGCGAGGACCTGATTCTTACCTCGGCCTGCAACATGTATGAGGGTGTAACGCAGCAGGAAGTCGAGAACTTCTACAATAATCTCAAGGACACTACCGACCTCACCCCCATCTCATGGGGCCTGAACTGCAAGGTGGTGAAGAAAAACGGTAAGATCGTTGAGGAGCCTTACAAGGTGGGTGGTCTTTACAGTAAGGCCATCGAGAAGATTGTCTATTGGTTGCAGAAAGCTGCCACGGTAGCCGAGAATGAGGGCCAGCGCGCCTACATCAACGAGCTCATCAAGTTCTATCAGACGGGCTCTCTCAAAACCTTTGACGACTACAGCATCATGTGGGCCGAGGAGACCAAGAGCGATGTGGACTTCATCAACGGCTTCATCGAGAGCTATGGCGACCCCCTGGGAATGACCGGTTCTTGGGAAGGTATGGTCAACTTCCGTGACCAGGCCGCTTCGCGCCGCTCCAAGCTCATTAGCGAGAATGCACAGTACTTTGAGAGCAACTCGCCTGTTGACAACCGCTTCAAGAAGAAAAACGTGAAGGGCGTGAGCGCCAAGGTCATCACCGCTGCCATCCTGGCCGGTGACAGCTATCCCTCTACCCCCATCGGCATCAACCTGCCCAACAGCAACTGGATTCGTGCCGCTCATGGTTCCAAGTCGGTTTCCATCGACAACATCACCGACGCCTACAACAAGGTAGCTGCCGGAACGGGCTTCAACGAGGAGTTTGCCTACAGCAACGTCGAGGTAGAGTTGATGAAGAAATATCTTGACCTTGCCGATGCCCTCCACACCGACCTGCACGAGTGTCTGGGCCACGCTTCGGGCCAATTGCTTCCCGGTGTTGACCAGGATGCTCTCAAGGCCTATGGCTCATCGCTCGAGGAAGGCCGTGCCGACCTGTTCGCCCTCTATTACCTGGCTGATCCCAAGCTTGTCGAGCTCGGAATCTTCCCCAACAACGAGGTGTACAAGGCCGAGTACTACAAGTACATCATGAACGGTCTGATGACCCAGCTCACCCGCATCGTGCCGGGCAAGGACATCGAGGAAGCCCACATGCGCAACCGCAAGTTCATCAGCGAGTGGTGCTATCAGCATGGCAAGAAGGACAATGTAATTGAGTATGTGAAGCGCAACGGCAAGACCTATATCCGCGTCAACGACTACGAGAAGCTGCGTGACCTGTTTGCACAGCTGCTTGCTGAGGTACAGCGCATCAAGAGTGAAGGCGATTACGAGGCTGGACGCCAGCTCGTCGAGACCTACGGCGTCAAGGTTGATCCCGAAATCCACAAGGAAGTGCTTGCCCGCTACGAGGGCCTGAACATCGCTCCCTATAAGGGCTTTGTCAACCCCATCTACACTCCCGTCTATGACAAGAACGGCAAACTCATCGACGTGAAGGTTTCCTACACCGAGGGCTATATCGACCAGATGTTGCGCTACGGTCAGGACTACTCTCCCCTCACCCATTGAGTTGAACTGAACTATTAACTTTCAAGGCTCCCATTGCACCGTAACGCATGGGAGCCTTGTTGTATCATTACCCTCCATCACCAGGTCTGCGGGTTTATTTGGAACCAATGATAAAATATTCAGGGCGATGGAGCGTTATATAATTAGATGAGACGGCTTTTGTGGGGCATAGTGATTGCAGCAGTGCTTGTGGCGGTGGTCATGGGGTGCAGTGGTGCGCACCGCTATGACGCGCGGCTCGTTGCCGCCGACAGCCTCATGCAGCCTGCCCCTGACAGCGCCCTGGCGCTCATCGAGGCACTGCCCATCGACAGTCTGACCGATGAGGGTGACCGTGCCTACCGTGACCTGCTACTCACCCAGGCCCGTTACCGCTGCTACATCGTTGCCACCAGCGACAGCGGCATCAACCGCGCCCTCGCCTACTACCGCGCCCACAGCGGCGAGCGTGAGAAACTCACCCGCGCCTATATCTACAAGGGCGCCGTCATGGACGAACTGGGCCACCCCGACAGTGCCATGTTCTACTACAAGCACGCCGAAGCCACTGCTGACGAAAAGGATTATGTCAACTTGGGACAGATCAACACCAGGATAGCCGACTTATACCGCAGATATTATGGTGATAAAGAAATCTGTTTTGAAAAATACTGTAATGCACTGAAGTATTATAAGTTCTTGGGAGATAAGCCAAAACAGCAGAACTGTTATTTCAATATGGCTGGTTGTGTAGGCATTACTGGCAGAGGCAATGCTGAAGATTATTTAGAACAAGCATTAGAATTGGCAGTAGAGTTAAATGATAGTTTGAGTATTGTAAAATGCTATGAGTTGTGGTCCCGACAACTATCAATGGAAGACTCAACACGCTCCGAGGCTAAGCGTATCGCTTTGAAATGTCTCAATAATTATCCAAAATTCATGAATCTTGACCTCATCATTGATTTGGCTTTCATTTACGTGATGGATGACATGATTGATTCGGCCAGATATTATCTTAATATCGCTGAGAGATATCCTGCTAATGACCACATGGGCCAGATTCAAACTCGCAAGAACAGTATTCTCGCAATAATTGCGAAGAGGCAGAAATATCCTACTCAAAATGATTATTATTCATGTGAAAGCCAAAGGGTGGCTGATTCGATGGTGAACAATCAGCACCGCTACATGATCCAGCATATTGAAAACGCTAACATCGCACAGCAAGCGCGCACGAAAAACCGTCACATTGACTTCATGCGATGGCTGCTCATATCATTCGCATTTGTCTTTGTCATCACAGCAATAATGATGGCACTCTCTATCCTAGCATTTAGGCGCCACCTCAAAGCCAAAACCAAGGAACATGAAAAGATGAAGGATGAGTTAAATGCTGTCATATGCGATTTGAACGAAAAGCTGAAGTGTTCCAAAGATGGTAACACAAAGGCTACGGCTATTGTCAAGACCCGCATGGAAGCTTTTCAGGAACTTTTTGACAGCATCAAGTTTAAGTCCAAAAATGAAGATAGTGGAAAGAACCGAAAGATTTTGACTTTGCGCAATATACTCGGGAGCCTTGATGATCAATATGATCTCTTGAAAGTCGATCTTAGTGACTCATTCTGGGAAAAAATCAGGCATTCGGTCGATGGCGAATTCAACGGAATTGTTACTTTTGTAGAAAGCAATTATCCCAATTTATCTACAAGAGACATCAGGATTTTCTGCCTCTTATGCACCCGCATCACCCCACAAATCATGAAACTGTGCATGAATCTCACCAGCCCAAGATCGGCCTCAAACTACAGGAGCCTAATTATGAAAAAATTAAATCTCAACATGACTTTTGAGGAATTTCTAAGCAATTACATGAAAGGAAAAATCAACCGATAGTTATAGATTTCGGCCATGAAAACACAGCAATATGAACCTATTCTTTTAGCTGTGAACTGTTAAAATTATAACATACTGTAAAACAGCACTTTAGGATAGGCGATTATGACATTCTATTTTGTGCTGTGAACAATCTTTTTAAGTAATTTTGCAGTGAGAATATTAATTAACTAATCACTCACTGCAATGAAAGCAAAACTATTATTATCATTTTTGCTGGCACTCACTATTTTAATATGTCAGGTGCTGGCAGTCAGACCGCAAAAATCAATATACAGCATATATACCCTGCGGGGCAAACGCTAATTCCACTAATTCACACGGATTTCACGAAAGATTATAATCATTAATTTGTTGATTTTTACCGCATTAGTGTAATTCGCATTTAACAAAATAGAACAAAGCAAATCAATTTATAATAACACATTAAAAATATACGATGATGAAAAAGACGCTATTTGTATTATTCTCCTTTTTGGTTTGCCTGCCGACGTTGGCGGGAGCGACGACACTCAGGGGTGATGTGAACGGTGACGGAAGGGTGAGCATTGCTGATGTGACTGCTCTGATCGATTATCTGCTGACGGGTGATGCGTCATCGATCAGCATGGAGAACGCTGAGGTGTCAGGAGACGGCACTTGCAGCATTGCCGACGTGACCTGCCTGATCGACTACCTGCTCTGCGGCACGTGGCCGACCCAGACAGAGACCTTCACCGTTCTGGGCGTGACATTCACGATGGTGACCGTCGAGGGCGGCACCTTCATGATGGGTGCCACCGCCGAGCAGGAGGGAGAATCACCCAATCAGAATGAGTATCCGGTCCACCAGGTCACCCTCTCGACCTACAGCATCGGTCAGACCGAGGTGACACAGGAGCTGTGGCAGGCAGTGATGAGCTATGCCGGTGGTGGACCTTCCTGGTACGATCACAACCCGAGCTATTTCTCCAGTGACAACGGCTTTCCCGAGAACCTGCAACGTCCTGTTGAGAGTATAACCGAAGCCGGGTTTATCGACATATTCCTTAATGCGTTAAGTACTCTGACAGGCAGGCAGTTCCGCCTACCGACCGAGGCCGAATGGGAGTTCGCCGCCCGTGGCGGCAACAAGAGCAGAGGCTACATATATTCTGGCGGCAACAACATCGATGAGGTGGCATGGAACTATTATAACGCATCCTTTGTGGGAACCGACAGCCCCGAATATGGGACCCATACCGTGGCGACCAAGGCGCCGAATGAGCTGGGCATCTACGACATGTGCGGCAATGTTTGGGAGATCTGCTCTGATGTGGCTTATTATCCATATCCAAGCGAACCAGAGACTGATCCCTCACATCCCGCCACCTCAAATCCTACAACAAGGGGAGCACGCGGCGGAAGCTGGAGGGATCTGCCGTATTATGGCCGTGTATCATCAAGGTTAGCTTTTACATACAACTCCTATTGCCACGGCCTGCGCCTGGCGATGTAGGGGTGTATGAAGCTCACCCATAGAGCATTATAAAGCGGGGCGTCAGCTTCCCGCAAAGCGGTTCACGCTGGTTGTAGCGAAGGCAACTTCGTGACAATCAGCGTGATTCATTGCATGCCGCACACGCATTCCTTGCCCTCTCTTTTTAATGCGGCCTATTGTCCGCAGTCTAGCGTCTAGGGTTTAGAGTCAAGGGATGCGTCAGCCAAAATCCTAATAATCCAAATAATCCGCCGACAAAGAACCAGTGCGGAAGCCATTTAAGAATCTTTGCGGCTTGGCGCCTTAGCGCGAGGCCAAAGGGGCGCAGATGCACGAATTATGGTTATATTTGGCGGCATCTCAAAATTTAATTATATTTGCGGTCTGATGGTAAAGTATATGTTCTTGCGGAAAACGATTAAGATGAAAAAGATAATAATAGTAATGATGATGGCTGCTCTTGTCGGTGTGATGAAGGCTGCTACAATCGAGGAGTTGAGGACGCCTAATGTCACCGGGCTGAATGTAAGTCAACAGGAACTTGAGGCTCTACAGTTCCTGTATGCCTACATGCCGCTGGCTGATGTGACCGACTACACGGTTCAGTTCCACTTGGAGAACGTGCGTGCCACATTTGCCGCCCGCGAGCAGATGCCGTGGGGCAAGAAAGTGCCCGAACTGCTGTTCAAGCACTTCGTTTTGCCGCTGCGTGTCAACAACGAGGCGCTTGACATGTTCCGCCCCACCTACTACAATGAATTGAAGGAGCGCGTCAAGGGAATGAGTATGGAAGAAGCCATCCTGGAAGTCAACCACTGGTGCCATGAGCATGTTACCTATCAGCCCAGCGATGCACGCACCCTGTCGCCCATGGCATGCATGAAAACCGCCATCGGTCGCTGTGGTGAGGAATCCACGTTTACCGTCGCCGCATTGAGGGCAATCGGCATTCCTGCCCGTCAGGTATATACGCCCCGATGGGCTCACACCGATGACAATCATGCATGGGTAGAGGCCTGGGCCGATGGCAAATGGCATTTTATCGGCGCCTGCGAACCCGAGGCAGTGCTTGACCTTGCCTGGTTCAACGCCCCTGCCTCGCGTGCGCTGCTGATGCACACACGCGCCTTTGGCGACTACAACGGTCCCGAAGAGGTGATGACACGAACCCGCAATTTCACCGAAATCAACCTTATCGGCAACTATGCCGCCACCGCCATGGCCCAAGTGCAAGTGCTGGACAAGAGCGGCCATCCTGTGCAGGGGGCCAAAGTGGAATTCCGTATCTATAACTATGCCGAGTTTTACCCCGCTGCCACCAAAATCACTGACGAGAATGGTATGGCATCGCTCACTGCCGGCAAGGGCGACATGCTGGTTTGGGCGAGCAAGGACGGGTGGTATGGTTACCGCAAGGTGAGTTTCGGCACGGATGAAAAGGTGGATGTGATTTTGTCGCGCAGCAACATTCTAAAGAGTGCTCCCACCCAGGAGATGATTGATATTGTGCCACCGGTTGAAAAGTCCTATGCGCCCAACGTGACACCAGAGATGGCAGCAGCCAACAAGGTGCGTTTTGCCCGCGAGGATTCCATCCGCAAAGCCTATGAAGCGACTTTCCTGACAAAAGAGAAAGCCGAAGAACTATGCCTTGCGGCAGCCGACTATCTTGTCAAAGCGCGCGGCAACTGGAAGACCATTCTGGAGTTCGTTAAACGCCACGAAGAAGACAATCCCGAGAGAGCTTTGGTCGTCCTCAGCGGATTGAATGAAAAGGACATGCGTGACGTGAAGATGGAAATCCTGGAAGACGCCTACAATGCCCGTAGCAGCTGGCTGAGCCAACGTGTAGAATATGAGATGATCACTTCTCCGTTCAAGATGCAGTTGCAGGATGCCTTTGATGACGCAACCACCGAGAAATTCCGCAAAGACCCCTCCCTGCTTGTGGCTTGGGTGCGTGATAACATCGCCCTCCATCCCGAAGAGAATGCACTGCACATTGCCCAAACGCCGATGGGGGTGTGGCGCTCACGAGTATCTGATGAGCGGGGACGCAACATTTTCTTTGTGGATTTGGCACGTTCGCTCGACATCGAGTCCCACATGGACCCTGTCACCGGCGAGGTGCAGTATCGCACTCCTGGCACTGAGTGGCAGGATGTGAACTTTGAAGCTGTGGAACAACAGAATGCTAAAACAGGAATTCTGAAACTGCGTTACACCCCCACCCCAGCCCTTGATGATCCGAAGTATTACAATCACTTCACCCTGTCACGCATCATGGACGACGGAACCACCCAGCTACTTACCTATGACGAAGGAGATTCTGGCATGGAAGACGGTTCCTCATGGAGTAATACCTTTAAAAACGGCACCACACTGGATGCTGGCACCTACATGCTAACCACCGGCACCCGTGCTGCCAGCGGTAAAGTCCTTGCGGCCAACAGCATCTTCAATGTATTATCAGGCCAAACCACCGTCATTGACCTAAATATGCGACAAAGTGATGACATTGTGGCAGTTATCGGCAATTTCAACTCCGAGAGCAAGTTCACCCTGCTTGACAGCAATCTGAATGCTATTGGCGGCGATGATGTGAGCATTCTGTCACAAACGGGACGCGGCTACTTCATCGTTGGTGTGCTGGGAGTGGGCCAAGAACCCACCAACCATGCCATGCGCGACATTGCCAAGATGAACACCGCCCTTGACAAGTGGGGACGCCCCATGGTGCTGCTGTTCGAGAACGAGCAAGAAGCGCAGAAGTATCGTCAAGAGAATTTTGGCACCCTGCCTCGCAACATCATCTACGGCATCGACCCTGACGGCAGCATCCGCCAGCAGATTGTTCAACAGATGAAATTACAGAGTGAAACTCAATTGCCCTTGTTTATCCTCGCCGACACGTTCAATCGCGTTGTGTTCTGTTCACAGGGCTACACCATCGGTTTGGGAGAACAAATCAATAAGGTCATCAACAATCTGGACAAATAAAGTCACTTAGGACTTACAAAACGAGAACGGACTCCCTCTCGAAGGAGCCCGTTTTCTCATTTAGTTTTAATGAAAACTGCAATTAGAGCAGCGAGTCAATCTTGGCGGCCAATGCGTCGCGGGTAATGGTGCCCACATGCTTGTCCACCATCTGTCCGTCCTTGAAGAACAGCAGCGTGGGGATGTTGCGGATACCGAACTCAACACCCAGGTCGGTGTCGTCATCAACATTGTACTTGCCGATGATAGCACGGCCTTCATAGGCGGTTGCCAGTTCCTCTACGATGGGGGCAATACTGCGGCAGGGACCACACCAGGGAGCCCAAAAGTCAATCACAACGGGCTTGCCCGATTCCAAAAACTCTTTGTAGTTAGCGTCGTTAATTACTGTAGCCATTTCTTTGTCTTGTTAATGTAATAATATTGAGATTTTACTAAATTGTGTTATTGCAAAAATAATGCCATGTCACACGCGGGCATTCACCTTGAACTTGATGCCAGCCTCTCGCAGCCCCTCCAGCAGATGTTTGTCCACTGCAAGGTACTGTTTGGAACACAACATGACATAATTGCCGCTCACCTGGTCCTTCATGCGGAAGTAGAGTTCACAGCAATTGTCACCGTCTTTTCCCAAATTCTGTTTCAAGAAATCGACATTGTTCAAGTCGCTGTCATTCAATGACAGGACGATGTTTTTCACCATCTTGCCCTTGAGGTTTTCTAGCAGGTCGATGGAGCGCACATTGAATCGAGGAGTATCGGTGTCGCGGTAGGGTTTCTCATAGGCGCCTGTCACCACGATGGCTAAACCCAAGACGCCAAATTTCTGGTAATCCACAAACTTGTTGCCAAAGAGCATGAACTCAAACGAACCCGTGTAGTCCTCTATCTTGAGAATGCCAAACTGGCCCTTCTTGCCCATGCGTGTCTGGAAATCAACGACCAGTCCACCCATGACCAGTTCTTTATCCAGGTCTTTTGACTTATCCTTAACTTCGGCCAGTTTTGTGTTGCAGCCATAGGTAACCTCCATGTAATAAGGATCCAGGGGATGCGCCGACAGGTACATTCCCACCAATTCGCGCTCACGGTTCAGGATTTCCAGTTGTGACCACGGATCAGCTTTAGGAATGGCAGGTGTTGCCACTTCTACTCCGCCCATGGCGCCAAACAACGAATTCTGCATCTCTTGCTGACTCGCCTGATAGCGCTGGCCGAAACGCATCAGTATCTCGCTGAAGGTCTCGTTGCGGGGATTGACCTCAAAGAAGTCTTCACGCTTGATTTCCTTGAAGTCGTCAAACGCACCGGCAAGTGCCATCGACTCCAGCGCCTTGCGGTTGCAGGCACCAGTGTTGATGCGTTGAACAAAGTCAAAGATGTCTTTATAGAGGCCATTCTTGCCGCGTTCCTCGACGATAGAATCCACACAGCTCACGCCCACGCCCTTGATTCCAGCAAGACCGAAGCGAATGCGTCCGTCCTTGGTAGCACTGAAGTTGCGGTAACTCTCATTGATGTTAGGTCCAAGCACTTCGATGCCCATGGCGCGGCACTCGTCCATATACTTTGACAACTTGTCCACATCATTGAGGTTACTGCTCAGCACAGCAGCCATGTACTCGCTGGGATAGTTGGCCTTGAGATAAGCCGTCTGGTAAGCCACCCAACTGTAGCAGGTAGCGTGAGACTTGTTGAAAGCATACTCGGCAAATCGTTTCCAGTCTTCCCAGATTTTGGAGAGCACTTTCTTGTCGTGACCGTTTTTCTCGCCACCCTCATAGAACAAGGTCTCGAGCTCTTCCATCTTCTTGATTTGCTTCTTACCCATTGCCTTGCGCAGCGTGTCGCTCTGACCACGGGTGAAGTTGGCCAGCTGGCGCGATAGCAACATGACCTGCTCCTGATAAACGGTGATGCCATAGGTTTCCTTGAGGTACTTCTCCATGCAGGGGATATCATACTCGATGGGCTCGACACCATGCTTGCGGTTAATGAACTGCGGAATATAGCTCATGGGGCCTGGACGGTACAGGGCGTTCATGGCAATCAGGTCCTCAAAACATGTGGGATGCAGTTCGATGAGGTATTTCTGCATACCCGCAGACTCAAACTGGAATGTGCCCGAAGTCCTGCCTTTGCAGTATAACTCATAAGTCTTGGGGTCATCAATCGGAATCTTCTCGATGTCGATATCCACTCCATGATTGAGTTTGATGTTGGCAATTGCTTCCTTGATGATAGAGAGGTTCTTCAGTCCCAGGAAGTCCATCTTGATAAGGCCCGTATCCTCAATGACACCACCCTCATATTGAGTAACGATGATTTTTTCTCCATCACTGTCGGTGGCAGTGCTCACGGGGACCCAGTCGGTAATGTCGTCACGGCCGATGATTACGCCGCAGGCATGCACACCGGTACTGCGCACACTGCCTTCCAGTTTCTCGGCAAAACGAATGGTCTCGCCCACCCTGGGATCTTGATTGTCGAGTTCATGACGGAACTCGGGGAAGCACTCCAGACAGTTCTTGACAGTGATTTTATACTTCTTGCCCGGTTCCTTCTCGGGCATCTCGTTAGGAGTAGAAGGAATGAACTTGGCGAGGCGGTTGCTCTCGGCGACCGTCAAGTCCTCGACACGTGCCACATCCTTGATGGCGCTCTTGGCAGCCATCGTGCCATAGGTAACAATGTGGGCAACCTTCTCGGCACCATATTTCTCGGTCACATAATTCAGCACCGCAGCACGGCCGTCATCGTCAAAGTCGGTATCGATATCAGGCAGCGAGATACGATCGGGATTCAGGAAACGCTCAAACAGCAGGTCATACTTCATCGGGTCGATTTTGGTGATACCCAGACAGTAGGCCACTGCCGAACCGGCAGCCGAACCACGGCCCGGACCAACGGAACAGCCCAGTTTGGGAGCCATCCTGATGTAGTCCTGCACGATGAGGAAGTAGCCGGGGAAACCCATGTTCTTGATGGTTTCCAGCTCAAAGTCAATGCGCTCGCGGTGCTCTTCATCGAGATCGGGCCATCGTTCCTTGGCGCCTTCATAGACCAGATAGCGCAGGTAGTCGTCCTCGTTGTCAAAGCCGTCGGGCAGCGGGAAGTCGGGCAGGATGGGCGCATGATTGATGCTGTAGAATTCCACCTTATCAATAATCTCGTTGGTGTTCTGCAGTGCCTCAGGCACATCGGCAAACACCTCGTTCATCTCGGCAGTGGTCTTGAACCACTCCTGCTTGCTGTAGAGCATCACGTTCTCGTCTGTCAGCTTCTTGCCAGTTGAGAGGCAGATGAGGCGCTCGTGGGCGTCGGCATCCTCTTCGTTGACAAAGTGGGAGTCGTTGGTGCACACGAGTTTGATACCGAGTTCGCGGGCAAACTGAATCAACGCATCGTTGACCAGGCACTGCTTCTCATAAGTCTCATGGTTGGCACGGGCCACTGTTGCCTTGTGGCGCTGCAGCTCCAGATAGTAATCGTCGCCAAACACGCTCTTGAACCATTGGATGGTCTCACGGGCCTGGCTCATCTGGCCACTCATGATGAGCTGCGGCACTTCGCCACCAAGGCAAGCCGAACAGCAGATGATGCCTTCGTGATACTTCTCGAGTTCGCTGTGGTCGGTACGGGGATGAGAATAGAAGCCCTCGGTCCATGCATGCGAGACAATCTTGATCAGGTTCTTGTAACCCTGCAGGTTCTTGGCAAGCAGTATCAGGTGGTAGCCGATGTCTCGCTTGTCAAGATGCTCGTGACGGTCCTTGCGCGCCACATAGACCTCGCAGCCAAAGATGGGCTTGAATTTTTCGCCTTCAGCGCGCTTATCGTTCAACTTGTTCACATAGTCATGAAACTCCTTGATGCCGTACATGTTTCCATGGTCGGTAATCGCCATGCCGCGCATGCCGTCGGCGATGGCTTTATCGACAAGCGACTTTACAGGAGCCAGTCCATCGAGAATAGAGTATTGTGAATGTACATGAAGGTGTACAAATGGAATAATATCTGTCGCCATTGCTATTATAATAATATCTAAATTGTTGAGTGACAGTGGTTTTTGTTAACACACTAAAAACTATTGACACAACGTACAAAATTACTGCTATTATGCCATAAATTCAAAAAAAGTTATTAACACCCGCCATCGTCAGGCAAGAATCCTGATAGTAGCCAATTAATTATTCTCTATGAATATTGCCAAAGTAGAGTTTGTAATATTTACCCTTGTATTGCCAGCTTTGGCATGGTATCAGCCCTTCCAGCAGACATGCCTCCTCACTGTCATTTCGCACGATGGTATAACCCTCAAAATAAACGGCCTCATTGCCAGAGATCATCATTGGCGTTTCCTTGGCAAAAGCGCCGGCAATGGCTTCGGCACTGTCGGGCAGCAAGGCTTTGATGAGCTTGGGGTTGCGGCAACGGGTGAGATAGTTGGATATCATGCCAGGCTCGACAAACTGGTCATTGAGCACAAGAGGGGCGAGCTGATTTCGGATGTAAATCCACAAAATCGGGGAAAAACGCGATTGACTATACCGATTGTCAATTTCAGTCGCCTGCTTCAGGCTGATGAGGCCGTCGCTCGACGTGAGTGCCTCCTTCATGATGGCTTGCTGGGCATCCCACATCTCATGGCGATATTGGTGCATCGGGATGTAAATGGCCAGAGTGGCACATGCGGCCACGATGGGCAGCACAGTCTTCACCACCTTGTTCTCCACCATTCGGTCATATAGTTGCAACAGCAGTATGGCACAAAATAGCGAGATGCACGACAACTGCCATGCCATTGTATAGGCTACAAAGACGGCAAAGAGCAGGTTAACAATCACCGCAACGACGATGATGAGATTGCGCTTGAACAAGTCAATAACCACACCGGGCTTAATGAACAAGGCGATTGCGGCAGTGATGATGAAGAGATCAAAGACGGGCACTTTCAACAAATCCTTGATTACCTGCCAGCGGACAATGTGGCCCAAATTGTCTGACCTCACCATGTTGCCGGGAGCAAAGACATTCAGCGCCGTGCCCAGGACATAGGCTGCGAACAAAACCCAAGCCACCCAGGACACCTCTTTGCGCTTGAGTATCAGATATAGGCACAGGCCTGCCGAAACGCCGATTGAAAAGCTCTCCTGCATGGTGCCGGCGAACAGTGCATAAATGACCATCAAGGGAACTGTCCACGCGGCGATAGGCTTGTTGCGGTCTTTGATTCGTTCAAACAGCAGCAGGAAAAAGAAAGTGATGCCGCCCGTCCACAGATAATTGATTGCACTGGCAGTAGCCCCCGTGAACATGCGCAAGGCATTGGGCATCAATAGCCAGATGACACAAAATGCGAGCGTCGCATTTGCCGCAGTGCACCTTCGCCGTCCAAAAGCCATGAGCAGCAGCCCGACAAACATCACCACCCACATCACTGTGTTCACCACGACATAGAAGCCCGGTGACTTGGTCCCGCAGAACCATTGGATGATGCCGTGACAAACGTAGCGGCCACTGTACATCATGTAGCATGCGGCCTGTGACTTGAGTACGTCGCCCAGCGAGGTAATGGGATAGTCATGGATGATGAACCGGTTGCCCGCGTCATCGGTCACTAGCTCACTCATGGTGCTGAAAGCAAAATCATCGGTGTTGAGGATATACCACCTGTCCTGGATATAAAACAGTACCGCCGTCACCAGCACCACCAGCGCCACCCCCAATAATCGTCTATCTTTATTTCCCATTTGTGTCATTGTTGTTCAAAATCAAATCCCCACGCCAGTCATATCACTCATCCGGCGCAGTAAAAAATCATTGAAAAAAAGCAATAGCAACAGCCATTTCCACGATAACCAGGAAACCATCGCCATTGCGTTTGTAAAATTACAACCTTTTCCCCAACCCCCAAAATAAAACCACTGAAAATTTAGAAGTTGAAGTGGAGTTGGATGCGGATGCCGCGGCGGTCGGTGCCGGCGTGGTCACGGTAGGTGAGGCGCCAAACGTAGTCCACCCGCAGGATGGTCAGGATGTTGTCTAGGCCCACTCCTGCCTCCATGTAGGGCTTGTCGCCCAAAGGTTGGCACAGAACATCGACAGGGAACAGGAAGACATCGTTGCTGGCATATGGGTTGTTCTTGTCGCTGAGGCTTCCCCACAATCCTCTAAATGTGAGCACTTCGCGCAGTCGCAAGCGCTTGATGAGCGGCAGGCGGTTCATCAGGATTCCGTTGCCCCAATAGGTGAGGTCCCATGAAAGGGACTGGTCGTTGATGAATTCCATGGGTTTCATCAGCGTGTAGCTTTCGGGCTGGATGGTATAAGAAAGGTTGACGTTGGGTAACAACAAATCGGGATAGGCGACCTTGCTCCACACTTTTTCGCCCTTGATGATGACGTCGGCATAGCCGAAAGCCGAGAACCAGAACCGCTTTTGCAGCCCAAGCTCAGTCTTGTTGAGTTCGTGCAGACTGCCCATGAATCCTTTGGGCATATAGGTCTGAGTCAAGGTCATGATGGGGGCATCCATGTTGATGGGAAGGCGGTAGGACCTGGTCTGGTAGAACGTCTCGCCCGGAGCAAAACGCAGTTGGGCGGTGAAGCCTGCCTGGGTATAGCGCTGGCGATGAGCACCGTCGGCATACTGGAACGGCACATACTTTGTCGCCTCGTGAACATTGTGCTCGATGCCTAAAGCAACGGAGAAATGGTTGTACCACTCGTGCTGGTACTCTAAGCGAGTGGTGCGCAAGTACTGCATCCTCACATCCTTGTGGCGCTTGAGTGTGAGGAACACGTTATCCTGATTGGTATATAGGTAATGCTGTGCCAGTTTGTCCACGTCATAGCGGTGAGTGAGACGCAGGCTGTGGATGGGGAATTCCTGGTCAAGTGTCTTCTTAGGAGTGAAAGAGTATTCCAGTGATCCCATATATTTGAATTTCTTGTCACTGAAGCCGTAGGCCAGATATCCACGAGCAAACCAATGGCGGCTCAGGTTGACAGTCGTCATGCCGCCCAAGCGCAGCCTCAGGCCTTCGAGCGAGTTGCCGCTAATGATAGTGTTCAGCGGGCCAATGTCAAATTTGCTGACTTTTGCCGTGGGAACATAGCCGTTCACCATGACCACGATGACGCGTTCAGCCCAATAGAACAACTTGGACTTGCGCAGGCGCTGCATCAGGCTCTGCACCGTTGACGTCGTGGTTTTCACCTCGGCCGGGCGGTACTCCTGCCAGAACTCGTCAGGCATATAGGGGGCACTGTTCTCAACCTGCTGTTCGGCATCGAAGTTGAACACACCGACTTCGGGGCGTTCAAAATTGTGATTGCGATAGGCTGTCTCGCGGCGAGCGAACAAGTCGGGCAAGTTTGGCAGCAGTTTGAAGTTCACCTCCACATTGTCGCACACCTTGAGGCGCGATCCGTTGGGAGCGCGTTCAAAGTCCTGCACGATGCTCATGCGATCCACATAGTTCAGGTTGATATCATGCGGAACACCCAACGACACCCGCTTGATGAACATCGTGGTGTCCTCGATCGACACATAGAGGCGGCCAAGGAAACCGAACGTCTGGGGTGTGAACGGCACAAAACTGAGCACGGCACATCGCTCGCCGCCAACCATCACCGTGTCGTTTAGATAGAACTTGTAGAAATCCACTGCGATGCGTGACAAAGGGCTGACAAAACGGTTGGTGAGCAACGTCACATCGTTTTGGAAAATATCAATCTCGCCCATGAAGTCGTCAAGCACCCGTTTGATATTCTCCTGGTCGATGCGCTCGTCGATACCAGCCGTCTTGGTTCCTAAGATTACTTGCTTGTGGACGTCAGGATTCCGGCTAAAATGATCACGAGCCACCGTCTCCTTGATAGAGAAAGGAAGTACCCGCTTGCCCGTGAGCAATGATGTATCGGCATATTGATTAATCCATTGTTGTTCCTCGGGCTTCTTGATCATATCGTCGATGTCACCAAATCCCAGCATCATGCGCTCATACTGTGTATAGTCATAATGAGGCATGCGCCTCGGGTCGTTGTCATCACGTTTGGCCCGCAGCTTCCTGATCATATCAACGGCAGGATTGTTCTTCTTGCTGTATTTCTCTTTGCCCTTGTGAACAATTACTTCTTCAAGTTCCACCCCTGTAGGCACCAGGTCGATCAACACAACATTCCCTTGACCTGATTTCACCGTCACTTCCTTGGTGCGATAGCCCATGGCAGTAGCCTTCAGGCGTGAAAAACTGGCTCGGGAATTCACTGTGAATCCACCTTTGTCGTTGGCCATTGTGCCCTCGCTGGTTCCCACCAGCGTGATAGTGGCATAAGGAACTCCCTCGCGCGACAGCGAGTCGCGCACAAGTCCTGTGATTTGCGTGACAAACGCCTGCTGCCCGGCAGCAGTCAACGATACTACAAGCAGCATCAAGAAAAGGATATGTCGCAAGAAATCCTTCATGAGTTTGCAAAATTAGACATTTTTTCGGTTGCCATGTAGCAAGAATGTTGAGAAATCATCCATATCAACTGAATTTGAGCAAAATAAAATGCATGAGAGTTGCGTTAATAGAATATGGGAATAGAGATTGAACACAAATTTCTTGTCAAGAACGACTCCTACAGGTCAATGGCCGTCTCCGAAAGTGAGATCATGCAGGGTTTTTTGTCGCGTATCCCCGAGCGAACGGTAAGGGTGAGAGTGCGTGGCGACAAAGGGTTTATCACCATCAAGGGCAAAGGCAGTGGTGCCGCGCACCCGGAGTTTGAGTATGAAGTGCCGCTGGACGATGCCAAGCAGATGCTGTCGTTGTGTGAGCCCCCCGTGATCAACAAAACAAGGTATATTGTCATGCACGATGGCAATCGTTGGGAAATCGATGAGTTCCATGGTGAGTTACAGGGACTTGTAATTGCCGAATTGGAAGTCGTGAGCGAAGAATACCGTTTCTCGTTGCCACCGTTTGTCGGCCTCGAAGTCACCGGTGACAGGCGCTACTACAATTCCCAGTTAGGAGTGGCTCCATAGCCATCACCGGCCACATTTTTATTAAAAAAACAAAAGGCGCACGTCGGGGCGCTGTTTTTTTTATAAATTTGCAGCCGTTAAACGCGATAGATTGCAATGCTGAGGATAAAAAAGCTATATACATTCATGTTATCCAGGTTCCTGCCCAGGTTCCTGATGACTTTTTGTATATGCCTGTTTATTGTCATCATGCAGTTCCTGTGGCGGTACATTGACGAACTGGTGGGCAAGGGTCTCAGCATTGACCTGATTGCCGAATTGTTCTTCCATGCAGCGTTGTCTCTCCTGCCGCTGGCCTTGCCGTTGAGTATCCTGCTTGCTGCACTGATGACCTTTGGCGACCTGGGTGAGCATGTGGAGCTGACGGCCCTCAAGTCATCGGGTATCTCCCTGACAACCATCATGAAGCCCATCGCCATCCTGATGGTGTTTGTCGCCATCGGAGCATTCTTTTTCATGAATAATGCTTTGCCCAAATCACAGGTAAAGATGTGGACGCTGCTGTTCTCCATGCGCCAGACCTCCCCCACCCTGGATATTCCAGAAGGTGCGGTATATAGCCAGATTCCAGGATATAACATCTATGTCAAGCGCAAGGACAAAGAGCGCGACATGCTGTATGACATGCTCATCTATGACGTATCAAACGGGACAATGTACCCGCGCATTGTTGCGGCCGATTCAGGACGATTGAGCATGACCGAAGACAAGCAGCACTTGGTGCTCACGTTGTTCAAGGGTTCCTGGTATGAGGAAATGAAGGGGGGCGGTGGCGTCAGCGGCATGAGTGGCGACCTGTATCGTCGAGAAACCTTCCATGACAAGGAAATTTTAATCCCCTACGATGCCAACTTCACTCGCATGGACGATGAGACAATGAGGTCGCAATATGTCGGAAAAGATATAGCCGAATTGCAGCAGACGATTGACTCGGTAAGGCTGAGAGTCGATTCGGCAGCAACCTTCATTGTTGACAGAATGAGGTCGCAGCCCGTGTGCGGTGTTCCTGCCCAACGCACCATCCACAAGGACGGCAAGACCACTGTGGAGAATGTAAAAGAGGTGCAACTTGACAAAACCATTAATATCAATGATCTGATTAAAGAGATGCCTGTGGGTGACCAGCAGATGATTGTCAACCAAGCAATGGTGCGCGCTACCAATGCGATGCAGGACCTTCAGTTCCAGGGTTACAGCATTAACGATGACAACTACGTCATTCGCCGTCACCAGATTGAGCTGATGAAGAAATTCACGCTATCGCTGGCATGCTTGATTTTCTTCTTCATCGGCGCACCGCTGGGCGCCATCATCCGCAAGGGTGGTCTGGGTATGCCCATTGTGGTATCGGTCATCCTGTTTATCATCTATTACATCATTGACAACATGGGATACAAGCTGGCACGCGATGGTCGCTGGCCTGTGTGGCAAGGTATCTGGCTCTCTTCGGCAGTACTGTTGCCCCTGGGCATTTTCCTGACCAAGAAGGCTGTCAACGATTCGGCCGTCTTCAACCCCGATGCCTGGCTCAATGTACTGCGCCGTGTGTCAGGACTTCATCAAACGCGCAAGCTGGCAGCCAAGGAGGTCATCATCAATGAGGTCGAAACTGGCGAAGCACTGCAGCGTCTTGATGCCCTCAAGTCATCCTGCCAAGAATTCCTCGACCGTTATCCGGGCCGCCAACGTTATATCGACTACTGGCAGCAAGGCTATGACAAAGCAACCATCAAATCGTTGGCTGAACAAGTGGACCAAGTCGTTGACTATTTGTCCAATTCCCGTGACCAGATGGTGCTTAACAAAGCAATGGATTTTCCCATCATACGCCAGTTATTAACCTATTGCCCAACTCGCAACAAGAAGGCAGGGACCGTCTTTGCCGCCCTGTTCCCGATAGGACTGCCCTTGTGGCTTGTGGGCTTGAAGCATCAGAAGAATCTGAAGCGCGACATCCGTCAAACAGTGAAAACCTGTGACCAGATGACAGCCATCCTCAACGGCGAATATAACCGCGAGATGGAATATAACGTGACTAATTAATCTTATTCAATATAGCATTTAATCATTTTTTAGAAATGGACGATATCAAACTGAATACCATTGACGAGGCCGTGGAGCAACTGAAACGCGGCGAATTTGTAATCGTTGTTGACGATGAAGACCGTGAGAATGAAGGCGATTTTATCATCGCGGCCGAAAAAATCACTGAGGAGAAAGTGAACTTCATGTTGCGTGAAGGACGCGGCGTGCTGTGTGCACCCATCACTGCAGAACGTTGCCATGAACTGGAACTGAACATGCAGGTTGACGATAACACGTCGATGTTGGGAACACCGTTTACCGTGACAATCGACCTGCTGGACGGATGCACGACCGGCGTGTCGATGCATGACCGTGCCATGACCATCCGTGCCCTCGCCAATCCTCACAGCAAGCCACAAGATTTTGGCCGTCCCGGACACATCAACCCGCTGCGAGCCGTCGATAAGGGCGTGCTCAAGCGTGCCGGCCATACCGAAGCCTCAATTGATCTGATGAAGATAGCCGGCCTCTATCCTGCTGCAGCTCTCATCGAAATCATCAATCCTGACGGAACAATGGCCCGCCTGCCCCAACTCATGAAGGTGGCCGAGAGATTCAATATGCCCATCATCACCATCAAGGACCTGATTGCCTACCGTCTGCGCACCGAGAAAGTCGTGGAGGTGGGTGAAGAGGTTGAATTGCCGACGCAATATGGCCACTTCAAACTCATACCGTTCAGGCAAATCAACAATGGCCTGGAACACATGGCACTCATCAAGGGCGAATGGCAACCCGATGAGCCTATCCTGGTGCGTGTACACTCATCGTGCGCTACGGGTGACATCTTTGGTTCGTTGCGATGTGAATGTGGTGAGCAGTTGCACATGGCCATGCAGATGATTGAGAAAGAAGGTAAAGGCGTGGTCGTTTATATGAACCAAGAGGGGCGTGGCATTGGCCTGATGAACAAAATCAAAGCCTATAAACTTCAAGAGCATGGCTATGACACTGTTGATGCCAACGTGCACCTTGGCTTCAAGCCCGATGAACGCGACTATGGCGTCGGTGCCAATATCCTGCGCATCTTGGGTGTGACCAAGATGAGGTTGATGACCAACAATCCCGTTAAGCGTGTTGGTCTCGAAAGTTACGGCATTGATGTGGTAGAAAATGTTCCCATTGAGGTGACTCCGAACCGCTATAACGAGTTCTATATGCACACCAAGAAGACCCGCATGGGACACGATTTGCACAAAGTGGACTAACTAAACTGGCATCCGCATTCAATTAACAAGTGGAGAAGATGCGGGAATTTGACGAAATAAAGACGTTTGTTGAGCAGGAGATTATCCCCCGCTACGACAACTTTGATGCCGGACATGGACGCGACCATGTACAAACGGTTATCTCACAAGCGCTCATGCTGGCACAGTATTATCCCGAAACCGATAAACGCATTGTGCTTGTAGCTGCTGCCTACCATGACCTGGGATTGGCATTCGGTCGCGACGAGCACCACACCCACAGTGCCCGCATCGTGCGAGAGGATGAACGCTTGCGCCAGTGGTTCAACGAGGACGAGATTAATATGATTGCCGAGGCGGCCGAGGATCATCGCGCGTCAAGCAACCATGAGCCGCGCACTATCTATGGCCGCATCATTGCCGAAGCCGACCGCGTGATTGACAGTGAAACCATTGTCCGCCGTGCCTTACAATACGGCTTGTCGCATGAGCCCGGGCTTGACCGTGAAGGTCAGTACCGCCGCTTGATGGAGCACATGCATGAGAAATATGCCGAAGGCGGGTATCTGAAGTTGTGGATACCCTATGGCGGCAACGCCGAGCGTTTGCATGCGTTCAGGCAAACGCTTTCGGATGCGGAAGCTTTCAGGGAACTATTTGACCGCATCTATGATTCGATTATAGATTAACTACAATATACCGAGTTATGAATAGAATTACTACATTTTTATCTGCAGCTATAATCGCCATTGCTGCATTTGCCTCTATCCCTAATGGGTATTATAACAATGCAATTGGCAAGCATGACGAAGGCTTGATGACAGCCCTTGAGGGTATTATTTATCCTCATACTCAACTGAGCTATAATTACATGTGGACGGCTTATGATACTACCGACGTTGGCAGTGACGGTTATTATATCGACATGTACTCGACATGCAAGTATAACCATGATTCCTATCATGTAGGCTCGGCTTCCTATGTGGGTCAAGGTCTTAACCGCGAGCACTCATTTCCCAAGAGTTGGTTTGGCGGTGAGATTGATCCCATGTTCACCGACTTGACAATGCTTATTCCCACCGACGGCTATGTGAACCAACGCCGCAGCAACAACCCTTATGGCGTGTGTGCCGGAGGTGTGACTTACGTCAACGAGGAAATGGGCGTGTCAATGAGAGGAAAGCTTGGTACAAGCACCTATAATGGTTACACCTCAACCGTCTTTGAACCCGATGACGAGTACAAAGGCGACTTTGCACGCATCTATTTCTATATGGTCACCTGCTACAAGAGTGAAGTTAAGAACTGGCCAGGCAGTGGGCAGCTGGATTATAGTGATAACAATTACAAGGCCTTCTCAGACTGGTCTCTGCAGCTTCTCATGGAATGGCATCGTGCCGATCCCGTGAGCCAGAAGGAAATCAGCCGAAACGAGGCGGTATATAGACTGCAAGGTAACCGCAACCCCTATGTTGACCACCCTGAACTGGCTGAATATATTTGGGGAACCAAGCAGAATACTACATGGACCGGCCAAGACACGCCCATCGACCCCATCGAGAAACCTGTTCCCGTCATGTATGCTGCGGACACCACAGCCGTGACAGGTAGCGGTTTCCGTGCCGACTGGACACGCTGTGACAATGTATCAAGTTACAAATTGAAGGTTAACCGAATCGCCAATGTAGATGATGAACTTGTCCAGCTGATGATGTCTGAGGATTTCTCGAATGTGAATTCCACCTCCGACGGTAATACTGACATCAGTTCATCGCTTGACAATTATACAGACAATCCCGGTTGGACAGGCTACAAGGTTTATCTAGCTGCTAATAACAGTCTGAAAATCGGCACTTCCTCTGTAATCGGCTATCTGGTTAGTCCTGAATTAGAACTCGACAACACTATCACCGTTGTCTTCAGTGCCAAAAACTGGAGTGGTGCTGCTGGCAGTGACGGTAGCTCGGTCATTGTTTCTTGTGGTGATGTAAGCCAGACAATCACCCTGAGTGACACGCCCACCGAATATACCGTTGTGCTGAACGGTTGTTCGGCCAAAAACGTGAAATTCTCCATGACGGCTCCCAAGAAGCGTTTTTATGTATATCATGTCGATGTATATAACGGAGATCTGACACAGAATCCTCCCACCCTGCGAACCATCGAAGAGGAAGGTGACGCCACATGGCGCAACGTCAGCGGCATTACCGACACCTGCTACACAGTACAAGCTCTTACCAGTGGCATCTATGAATACTATGTAAAGGCAATTTACACCGATGGTAGCGAGAGCGTTTGGTCCAACATTCAGCATGTGAAACTATATGGTGACGGAACAGAAGATGTTCTCATTGGCGATGCCAACAGTGACGGCATGGTTTCAATCTCGGACGTAACAACAGTCATCGATTACCTCATCACTGGAACTGCCACACCATTTGACAATAATGCGGCCGACATCAACAGAGATGGTGATGTTACCATTGCCGATATATCGCTACTCATTGACATACTTCTTAAAAAACAATCAAGAGTAGCAGTTGATGAGAGCAATATGATAGAGTAAGCGACACAACAGTCCAGAAAGACTGCATCAACCAGCCTTGCCGTCAAACTCGGCAGGGCTGATTGTTTTTATCTGAATCCGAAACCAATGGCCACGAGTTTGCGTTGCTTGATAGACTAGAAACAAAGAGAATTTCATCATTTTTAAAGGGGAAGAAAGAAAAATACTGAATTGTTGTGGTAGATTGAGGGTGATTTTGTAATTTTGCACGTTAAAACAATCATAAAAGATTATGTTGAAGGATAAAATAGAGGCGCTTAAAGCGCAGATTGCAGAACTCAAGGCCGAAAATGAGGAGGCTCTTGAGGCATTGCGTATTAAATACCTGAGCAAGAAAGGTGAGATTACTGCTTTGTTCAATGAGTTCAGGGACGTACCCGCCGAGGAAAAACGTGAGCTTGGCCAAAGACTTAACGAACTAAAAACACTCGCCACCGATAAAATCAATGCCCTGCGAGAAGTTACCAAGCAGAAAGCCAAGGAGCAGAACAAGATTGACATCACCCGTCCCGCTTTTCCTGCCGAATTGGGAACCAGACATCCGATTTCGGTTGTTCGCAAGCAAATCATCGATATCTTCTCAAGGCTGGGTTTCACCATCGCCAACGGGCCTGAGGTCGAAGATGACTGGCATGTGTTCAGCGCACTGAACTTTGCAGCCGACCACCCTGCCCGCGACATGCAGGACACCTTCTTCATCGAGAAGAACGAGCAAGATGTTACCCGCAACATCGTGCTCAGGAGCCACACCAGTTCGGTGCAGGTGCGCACCATGGAACGTCAGCAGCCGCCCATTCGCATCATTTGCCCAGGCCGCGTTTATCGCAATGAGGCCATCACGGCCCGTGCTCACTGCTTCTTCCACCAGATTGAAGGCCTGTACATCGACAAGAATGTGACCTTTGCTGACCTGAAGCAGGTGTTGCTGCACTTCGCCAAGGAATTGTTCGGCACCGAGACCGAAATCCGCCTGCGTCCCAGCTACTTCCCCTTCACTGAGCCTAGCGCCGAGATGGACGTGACATGCATGCTGTGCGGTGGCAAGGGCTGTGGTTTCTGCAAGCACACCGGCTGGGTTGAAATTCTAGGATGTGGCATGGTAGATCCCGCCGTGCTCGAGGCCAGTGGAATTGACAGCACCGTCTATAGCGGCTATGCCTTCGGATTGGGAGTGGAACGTATCACCAACCTGAAGTACATGGTGAAGGACCTGCGCATGTTCAGCGAGAACGACGTTCGCTTCCTTGACGAGTTCAAGAGCGCGCATTAATAAACTAATAATCAGGAATTACAAGTGAGGAATTAGGAGTAATATTACTTTCCTGATTCCTCATTTTTTTTTGAACCCCTCAAGATGACAATCAAGGAGAGATATAAGGGAATACTGGAGTATTTCAGTCAGGAACAGCCCAATCCCGAGACCGAATTGCAGCACCATGACCCGTTTGAACTGCTTGTGGCAGTGATGCTGAGTGCCCAATGCACCGACAAGCGGGTAAACATGGTCACACCTGCCTTGTTTGCAGCCTACCCCACTCCTCAAGCAATGGCGGCGGCAAGCGTTGAGGACATTCTTGAATATGTGAAAAGCGTGTCCTACCCCAACAGCAAAGCCGCCCACCTGCAGGCTATGGCAATAAAACTCGTCGAAGAGTTTGACGGCAAAGTGCCCGATAACATGAAGGACCTCACTTCGTTGCCCGGCGTGGGACGCAAAACCGCCAATGTGGTAATGGGTGCCGCATTTGGTCAAGCTACAATTCCTGTAGATACTCACGTCTTTCGTGTTTCTCACCGTCTGGGACTGTCTCAGGGCAAAACACCAACCGATGTGGAACGTGATCTGATGCGTCACATTCCCGCTGAGTTACGTTTCAAGGCACACCACTGGATATTGCTGCATGGGCGATATGTATGCAAGGCCCTTCGTCCCGACTGCCTGAACTGTGGCATCCAACATTACTGTAAACAATACAAGCCATAGTTTGTAAAGAGAAAGTGGTAAATAAACACAATAAAGTGTTCCAAATGTCATCAATGATGCGTTTTTAGATAATACCGATTAAACCACATCGTTAATTATATGTCAAAGGTTCGTTTTGACTAAAAACAATATTCATTAGAGTACAACTAAACCGTTTTATTTAACAAAAAAAGTTTATGAAGAAGTTTTTTGTTTTGATTGCAGCTGCAATCGTGTGCATGAGTGCTAGCGCTCAAGTTCAATTTGGTGCAAAGGTCGGTTTCGACATGACTCATTTTTGGGGTGAAGATGTGCCTCATGGCTTGCAGCCCAACTACCAAGTAGGTTTGATGATGGAATATAAGTTCAACCCAAAGTTTGCCATCGCCCCCGAGGTTGTGTTTGCTGCACAGGGCGGCAAAGCATCTGATAAAGTTGACGTTGAGGATGTCCCCGGCATCGTTAATGTCGAAGGCACATTCCACACCAACTACATCAATGTCCCCTTGATGCTCAAGTTCTATGCAACTCCCAGTTTCAGCATCGACTTTGGCCCGCAGGTGGGTTTCAACGTGTATAGCAAAATTACAGCTTCAGGCAAAGTCGGAACCATTGAGGCAAAAGAGACTATTGATCTGAAGGACAATACCAAAACCGTTGACTTTGGCCTCGGTCTGGGTGCTACCTATAACTTGACCAACAACGCGTTTGTTCAGGCACGTTACACCTTGGGATTGACCAATGTATTTGACGTACACGACAGCCACGAGAAGAACGGCAATGCCCAGATTGCATTTGGTATGAAATTCTGATTGCCGGAATAACAATTATTTAGTACTATTATTGCTTACGGCTACCCCGAAGACGGAGTAGCCGTTTTTCATTTATCTTATCATTGATTTCTTATTAAATCAGTATTCGATTTTGTCCTCTATTGTTGCCCACTTTTTAAATAAATCATCGGCAGAGGAGTCTTCAATGTGAATGCATGGTATGTGTCGCTTAGACTGAGGTTTATCTATTTCATTATAAATGAATTCATCGATGAAGTTGATATGAGTTGCATCTGAACTAATGTTGGCGTAGTAGATGCGGCTCACGCCGGCCCAATAAAGCGCACTCAGGCACATGAGGCATGGTTCACTGCTGCAATAAATGACACAACCATCGAGTTTAATGTCGCCAATGAGCCTACAGGCAAACCTGATGGCATTCATTTCGGCATGAGCTGTAGGGTCGTTGTCCTGTAACACCGAATTGCCTGCGGCGGCAATCATTTCGCCATTCCTAACAATCACTGCTCCATAGGGGCCGCCGCCATTGTCAATATTCTCACTGGCAAGTTCAATTGCCAATCTCATGAATCTCCTATCATCCTCGGTTAGGCTATTATCGAAATCCTCCCCATGAATAAATTCTAAATTTATATATAAAAATATAAAAATATCTTAAAATATTTGTACAATTCAAAAAAACTGTAGTACATTTGTACGTGTGTTTTTCATGGTATTAGATTTAAGGTTTGTGGAGGCTGTCGTGAGACATCTTCCACTTTTTTATTTTTTGCGGTTGTGAGGTGCAAATTTGCAACGGTATCTGCACGACACATTTCCTTTAATCATGTTATTTAATTTACCACGAATAAGCTGTTTGCGGATGGGAGATATGCGATCGATAAACAGCGTTTTATCCAAGTGGTCACATTCGTGCTGCACTACCCTGGCCAGATAGCCTTCAATGTCCATGTCGTGCTCCTGGAACTCTTCGTCCTGCCAGTGCAGATGAATCTTCTCATGCCTCTGCACATTCTCATGAATTCCCGGCACACTCAGGCACCCTTCCTCACGTGTGACAAGAGGCGAATCTTCATCGACATTGATTTCAGGATTAATCAGCATCATACGGCAATCCTTCAATTCAGGGAAATCCTCGGCAAGTACATCCACATCAATGTAAACTAGACGAGCGTTCACGCCAATCTGGGGGGCTGCGATGCCAATGCCCTCGGTGTGATACATGGTTTCTTTCATGTTCGCGATGAGTTCCTTCAGGTCGGGGAAATCAGGCGTTACAGTTGCGTTCTCGGCCCTCAACACGGGATGGCCATAGATATAAATAGGTAAAATCATAATTCTTTATTATCAGGTTGATTATATTTGCTTTGCAGATAATCGTTGAGAATGATGGTGGCAGCGATGGCATCGACACGGGCTTTGTCACGACGATCGGATTTTTTCATTCCTCCGTCAATCATCGCCCGGTGTGCTATAGTGCTTGTAAACCTCTCGTCATACATCACCACAGGCATATCCGGAAATTCCTTGTGCAAACGACTAACGAAAGGCTCAATATATTTCATGCTCTCGCTGGGTTGTCCGTTGAGTTGCGTGGGTTTGCCGACGACAATGCACTCCACCTGCTCACGCGCCACATAATCCTTGATGTATTGCATGAGTGTATGAGTGGGTACAGTCTCCAGATTGCCCGCTACAATCTTCAGCGGATCGGTAACAGCAATACCGGTACGCTTGCGTCCGTAGTCAATGCCCAAAATGCGTCCCATCCCTCAAGAAAAACAGGTAAAAGGTTAGCTTTGTTGCATAGTGAGCAGGAACTCCTCGTTGTCACGAGTGCGCTCCATGCGTTCCTTGACAAACTCCATAGCCTCAACCGAGGTGCGGTCACTCAAGAAACGGCGGATAATCCACATCTTGTTAAGTGTATCTTGCGGCAAGAGCAGGTCGTCACGCCTAGTACTTGATGCCATGACATCTACAGCCGGGAAGATGCGCTTGTTAGACAGTTTGCGGTCAAGCTGCAACTCCATGTTGCCGGTACCCTTGAATTCCTCAAAGATCACCTCATCCATCTTGGAGCCGGTCTCGGTAAGAGCCGTGGCAATGATGGTCAGGCTACCGCCTCCCTCAATATTGCGAGCAGCGCCAAAGAAGCGTTTGGGACGCTGCAAAGCATTGGCGTCAACACCACCTGTCAGGATCTTGCCCGATGCAGGAGCAATGGTGTTATAAGCCCTGGCAAGACGTGTAATCGAATCGAGCAGAATGACCACATCATGACCACATTCTACGAGTCGTTTCGCTTTGCTCAATACCAGGTCGGCAATCTTCACATGACGGTCGGCTGGTTCATCAAATGTCGAAGCAATCACCTCGGCATTGACACTGCGGGCCATATCGGTCACCTCTTCGGGACGTTCATCAATGAGCAGAATAATCATGTAAGTCTCAGGATGATTCTCAGAAATCGCATTTGCAATCTCTTTCAAGAGCATGGTCTTACCCGTCTTGGGCTGTGCAACGATCAAACCGCGCTGCCCCTTGCCAATGGGCGAGAACATGTCAACTACACGCTGTGAAACAGTGGGATGAGTCTTGCTTACGAGATCAAATTTCTCATCAGGGAACAGTGGCACTAAATGCTCAAACGGCACACGGTCGCGGACATAGGCCGGAGTGCGTCCATTGATTAAATGGATCTCACTCATCGGGAAGTATTTCTCACCTTCCATGGGCGGGCGGATAGTTCCCTCAATCACATCACCGGTCTTGAGGCCATAGGCCTTGATTTGTGACTGCTGCACATAGATGTCATCGGGCGAGGTCAGATAATTGTAATCACTAGACCTGAGGAATCCGTAACCTTCAGGAGCGATGTCAAGCACACCCTGAGCCTCAAGAATGCCGTCAAAATTATAGGGCTGATCCAGATATGGATTGGACTCGGCAGTTTGCTGCTGTTGCTGCTGTTTCATCTTGCGCTTCTTATTCTTGCTATCCTTGACAACCTTGGGTTCTTGGATAACAATGGGAGCAACAGCTGCTTCCTCGGCCTGCCTACGGCGTTCCTCTTCGGCGCGCCTCATGGCCTCTTCACGCTCCTGCTGTGTGCGGGGCTTGAATGTGAAAGTGCTTCCCGTGTTAAAGAATGAATTCAAAGAAACATCCTCACGTTCTTTAATCTCCTCGGACTGAACCTGTCCCGTATCGAATCTTCTTGATTGAACATCCTGAGTTTCATCGGCCACCATTTCCTCCATTTGCATCTCATCAGGTTGCCTGAGTTCGTCGTTTTGAACTTCGGGCTGATTTTCCAGATTCTCGAATGGCAATACCGGTGCCTCGGCATTTTGTTTTGGCTTGCGTCCACGGCGGCGAGGGGCCTGTTCCTTGCTGGCTTGCTCGGTTTTTGCGGCTGTAGCGTCATTTTCAGGCTGTTCAAGCACTGGAGCAACATTCTCGGCTGGCGCTTCTTGCTGTTTAATGTAGGCCTCACGGGCAGCTTTTTCGGCAGCCGAAGGACGGCCACGCTTGCGTTTTGGCGGTTCAACAACAGCTTCAACGTTAATGTCAGTATTCGGTTGCTCTATTTCCTCATGCTTTTCCTCAGGAATTTCAATTGGTTTTTCCTGCGGGATTTTATCTGTCTTTTTATTGTTTTTGTCGGGAACGGCGTCATCCTTGATCACCTCGTTACCATTGGCCTTGGCCGCCGGTTGGCGAATGCGTTCACGACGACGACGGGTGGGTTCGGGAGTGTTGGCGGCTTCAGTCTCGGCTTGATGATCCAGCACTTGGAACACGAGCTCGTCATGGTCTGTCGAATCGACACGTTTAATGCCCATAGACTTAGCGAGTTCACGAAGTTGTTCGTCACCCATTTCATTCAGTTGATTGATTGTATACATAGTCTTAATAATGTTTTGTGTGAACGCGCTTCAGGCATATCACTGCGTCTTGCTGCGTTGCACTATCAGATGCGCTATCGCGCATGTATATCCTTATAATATTTTTTGATTTATCTATATTGAGTGTCAACCCCCAATTCCGGCAAGCCCTTTAGATATAGTACAAGAAAAGATAGAGATTTGAAAATTCACTCCATTTGATGAATATAATCAGGAAATTGCGGGAGATATGGAATTGTTGATTTGTTCGCAAACATCCATTCCGGGACCGTTTTGCGCTGCAAAATTAATTTATTTTGGTAACATGGACAAAAAAAGCACAAAAAAAATACTACTTTTGCGCTTTGAAGTGCATAAAATGGAAATCAACCGTCAGAAAATAGCCGAACACATCAACCTGCCAGTCATGAAAATGGTCGGAAGTGTAGCTGATGAACTCCATCGTGAATGTTATGTGGTGGGGGGATATGTCAGAGACATTTTCCTGGAGCGTCCATGCGATGACATCGACTTTGTTACTGTGGGCAGCGGGATTGAGGTTGCCAAAGCTGTAGCAAAACGCCTTGGCAAGCGAGCTCACCTGTCAGTTTTCCGCACCTATGGCACTGCACAGGTCAAGACACGCCAATGGGAACTGGAGTTCGTCGGAGCACGCCGGGAGTCTTATCATCGCGATAGCCGCAATCCCATTGTTGAAGACGGCACCCTCAATGACGATCAGTTGCGCCGCGACTTCACCATCAATGCAATGGCCATCTGTCTGAACAATGACCGTTATGGGGAATTGTTAGACCCGTTTGACGGCATCGGCGATCTGGAACGGCGCATTATCCGCACACCGCTGGACCCTGATATCACATTTAGCGATGATCCGTTGAGAATGATGCGAGCCGTCAGGTTTGCCACACAGCTTGAGTTTGACATTTATCCGGAGACGTTTGATGCCATTGCACGCAATGCCGAGCGCATCAAAATCATTACCCGTGAGCGAATTGCTGAAGAATTGATGAAAATTATGCGCAGTTCGCATCCGTCACGCGGATGGCTGCTGCTTGACAAGTGTGGCCTGCTGCCGCTCATCTTCCCTGAACTAGCAGTTTTGAAGGGAGTGGAAACAGTCAATGGGCGCGGCCACAAAGACAACTTCATGCACACGCTACAGGTGCTTGATAATGTGGCTGCGGTTTCAGACAACGTGTGGCTACGGTGGGCCGCTGTGCTGCATGATGTGGGAAAAGCGCGCACCAAACGATGGGACGCTCAGCAGGGTTGGACCTTCCACAATCACAATTTCATTGGCGAGAAAATGGTTCCCAAAATCTTCGCCAAGATGCGTTTGCCGCTCAACGAGCACATGAAGTATGTGAAAAAGCTTGTCGGCCTGCACATGCGCCCCATTGCATTGGTTGAAGACGAGGTGACCGATAGTGCCGTGCGCCGACTGCTTTTTGATGCCGGTGACGACATCGACGACTTGATGACACTGTGCAAAGCCGACATCACCAGCAAGAACCAAAACAAGGTGCAGCGTTTTCGCGAGAACTTTGACCTGGTGAAGCAAAAACTGGTTGACATTGAAGAGAAAGACCGCGTGCGCAACTTCCAGCCTCCAGTTGACGGTGAAGAGATCATGAAGACTTTTGGGCTTGCCCCTTCCAGGCCTGTAGGCTATATCAAGGATGCCATCAAAGACGCCATCCTTGACGGCGTAATCACCAATGACTATGCTTCGGCACATCGGCTCATGATTGACAAGGCCACCGAGTTGGGTATTGAACCCATACATAACAACGACATCTGCTTCACTGCTACCGATACTCCTGTCGGTAGGCTCTTTGTGGGTGCTACCAGCAAAGGCATCGCATTTATCGGTTGGGAAGAGGACGTCCTCAAATCAATTGCCAAAACGATGAAGTTGAATGCTGTAGAGGCGACAACTCCCCTACTCGACCAATGTGTCAAGCAGCTTGGCGAATACTTTAACGGCGCCCGACATGAATTCTCACTACCGTTGCACATCACGGGCACCGATTTCCAAATGAAGGCCTGGGAGGAACTGCAGGGCATCCCTTATGGTGAGACGATTTCCTATGGTGAGCAAGCGGCCCGCTTGGGCAATCCCAAGTCATCCCGTGCGGTCGCACAGGCTAATCACAGAAATCCAATTTGTATAGTGATTCCCTGCCATCGTGTTATTAACTCTGACGGCACGCTTGGAGGTTATGCGCCCGGCACTGATAAAAAACAAGCACTACTTGACCTTGAAAAAGAACACAAAGATGCCCAAGCAACTGTTGTTGTCAAGTAAAGCTACATTTCCCACATCAGGTCACGGATGATCGCATCACTGAGCATGATACCTTTCTCTGTCAGGACATAACGGTCACCATCAACAAGATGCAGATTGCCTGCTTTGAGATGAGGTTGCGCCTCCTTAACAAAATGCTGCCACGCTTCTTCTCCAAAATTCGCCCGTAAACGTCCGGCATTTACTCCCGCCGACGTCCTGAGTCCCAGCATGACACGTTCATCATACCGTTCCCAACAGGTCAAATGCTCTTCTTCAAATACCGTTTCACCTGCCAAAAGAGCTGTGATATACCCATTCAGGTCAGGAGGATTGACACGGCGCACCTGGCCATCATAGCTGTGGGCGGCAGCTCCAAGGCCCAAATAGGGAGTGTCGTTCCAATAGGCAGAATTGTGACGTGACCTGTAGCCAGGAAGGGCAAAGTTGGAAATTTCATAATGCTCATATCCGGCTTCACACAAGCAGCCAACGAGTATGCGGTACATTTCAAGGCACTCCGGCTCAGAAATTTCAAGAACCTCTCCGCGTTCCCGCTGTAGCCACAACCTCGTGCCTTCCTCATAAGTTAACCCATAAGCGGAAATGTGGCGAGGTTCAAGGCTGATAGCTTTAATTACAGTGTCGGACCATGTCATCAAAGTCTGTCCAGGCAAGCCATAGATAAGATCGATGCTGATGTTGTCGATGCCACACTTGCGCAAGTTTGCCACAGCCTCATCCACTTGTAAAGCCGTGTGACGACGACCAATGTCATGAAGTATTTTGTCCTCGAATGATTGAACACCCATGCTCACCCGGTTCACGCCCAGTGACTGCAATGCAGCACACCACCCTGGCGTAACATCATCGGGATTTGTTTCAATGGTGAACTCTTCTAAATGGCTTAAATCCACAACCTCACTGATTCCGGTCACAAGGCGACTTAAGAGATCAAGCGGCAACTGTGACGGTGTCCCGCCTCCAAAATACAGCGTTTTCACTGGATCTTCCCTCAGTTCATTGCACCTCAGGCGCACCTCAGCAAGAACGGCAGAGACATAGTTCTCCCCGACTTCGGTTAAACGCAAAGTTGAGAAAAAGTCGCAATAGGAACAGCGGCTTGCACAAAATGGGATATGGACATAAATGCCTGCCATGGATAAGACATGAAAACGGTCGCAAAGTTAAGCCATTTTCCTGAAAAACAGAGAATGAAAAAATTTTCTTTTTAATAATGTTGTAATTACCGGCAAAATGTAGTAATTTTGCAGGCTGTTTAGCGAACAGAACAACAATTCACTATATAACAACCATTTAACAACAAAACTAATGAAGGTTTACAAAACAAACGAGATCAAAAACATCTCTCTCGTCGGTGGCAAGGGCGCTGGTAAGACCACTCTCACCGAGTCTATTCTCCTTGAGGGCGGCACAATCAGCCGCAGAGGTACCGTCGATGGCGGTAACACCGTGAGCGACAACACTCCCGTTGAGAAGGAGTACGGCTATTCTGTATCATCATGCGTATTCTATGCCGAGAAGAACGGAAAGAAGCTCAACTTCTTTGACTGTCCGGGTAGTGACGACTTCGTGGGTAACACTGTTACCGCACTGAGCGTTACCGATACCGCCGCTCTGGTTATTGACGGCCGCAATGGTGTTGACGTAGGTTGCCAAAACAACTTCCGCACCGTTGACCGCATCGGCAAGCCCCTCATGTTTGTCATCAACCGCCTCGAAGACGAGAAGTGTGACTTTGACAACGTATATAACCAGCTGCGTGAGACCTACGGCAACAAGGTTGTTGCCCTCCAGTTCCCCGTGAATGCAGGCCCCGGCTTCAACAGCGTGGTTGACGTGCTGTCCATGAAACAATACACCTGGCCCAAGGACGGTGGCAAGGCTACCGCAGCCGACATCGACGGCGCACACGCCGACAAGGCCGAGGAGTACCGCATGGCACTGCTCGAGATGGCTGCTGAGAACGATGAGGAACTGATGATGAAGTTCCTTGACGAGATGACTCTGACCGAGGAAGAGACCATCAAGGGTATCCGCTTGGGTATGGTTGACCGCAGCATCTTCCCCGTTGTGCTGTTAAGCGCTGAGAACAACATCGGTACCGACCGCATGCTCGAGATCATGAGCATCATCGTTCCTGACGTGACCGAAATGCCTGCTCCCAAGAACACCAACGGTGACGAGGTGAAGTATGATGAGAACGGTCCCGTGAGCATCTTCTTCTTCAAGACATCTGTTGAGAGCCACATCGGTGAAGTATCTTACTTCAAGGTAATGAGCGGCACGCTCAAGGCTGGTGCCGACCTGACCAACATGAGCCGCGGCAGCAAGGAGCGCCTTGCACAGATCAACGTGGTTTGTGGCCAGAACAAGACGCCGATCGACGAGCTGCACGCTGGTGACATCGGTGCTGCTGTGAAGCTGAAAGACGTTCGCTGTGGCAACACCCTCAACGAGAAGGGCTGTGAGCATGTGTTCGACTTCATTCCATATCCCGCTCCCAAGTATCAGCGCGCCATCAAGGCCCTCAACGAGAGCGAGACTGAGAAGCTGGGTGCTGTCCTCAACCGCATGCACGAGGAGGATCCCACGCTGTTGATCGAGCAGAGCAAGGAGTTGCGTCAGACCATCGTTTCAGGTCAAGGCGAATTCCACCTGCGCACCCTCAAGTGGAACATCGAGAACAACGACAAGATCCAGATCGAGTATCAGGAGCCTCGCATCCCCTACCGCGAGACCATTACCAAGGCTGCCCGTGCCGACTATCGTCACAAGAAGCAGTCAGGTGGTTCAGGTCAGTTCGGTGAGGTTCACCTGATTGTGGAGCCCTATCGCGAGGGCATGCCCGAACCCGACACCTACAAGTTCGGTAACCAGGAGTACAAGATGAACATCAAGGACAAGCAGGAAATCCCCATGGAATGGGGCGGTATGCTTGTTGTCTATAACTGTATCGTCGGTGGTGCCATCGATGCACGCTTCATCCCCGCAATCGTTAAGGGCATCATGGACCGCATGGAGCAGGGTCCCTTGACCGGTAGCTATGCTCGCGACGTTCGCGTCTGCATCTACGATGGTAAGATGCACCCGGTTGACAGTAATGAAATCTCCTTCCGTCTGGCAGCCCGTAACGCCTTCTCGGCAGCATTCCGCGATGCTAACCCCAAGGTGTTGGAGCCCGTCTATGACGTTGAAATCCTGTTGCCCGGCGACTGCATGGGTGGCGTGCAAAGTGACCTGCAAGGCCGTCGTGGTATCATGATGGATATGTCAAGTGCCAATGGCATGGAGCGCGTTAAAGCCCGCATCCCCCTGAAGGAGATGTCGAGCTACAGCACCGCTCTGAGCTCTATCTCGGGTGGTCGCGCTTCGTTCAACATGAAGTTCTCGAGCTATGAGCTCGTGCCCGCCGACGTGCAGGCTCAGCTGCTCAAGGAGTACGAGGAGAGCAAGCAGGACGAGGATTAATCCCCGATTCTTCACATTATATAATAATGGGTGCCTCATTGCGAGGTGCCCATTATTTTTGTTTTCTCGCAGGTTATCACAATGTGTTAAAAATTTTTGCTATATTTGCGCAATCATTATGTGAATCCAAGTATTAACCAATTAAAACAGTTTATCATGAATAGATTAATTCCAATTAAAGCCCTTGCCCTGGCAGCGTGCCTGCTCTGCACAATCAACGTTGTGGCCCAAGAGGCCTACACCTGCTACACCTCGGACAACACAACCCTGACGTTCTACTATGATAACCTGCGCAGCACTCGCACAGGTACGACTTATGACGTCCCGTTCTACTCAGATAGACCAGGCTGGTTTGGCGACGGCACCAACTCGTATGTCACGCAAGTGGTTTTTGATTCCTCCTTTGCTGGCACTCGACCCCACTCTACTTTATTTTGGTTCGCTCAGATGGCTGCTCTCGAGTCCTTGGATGGTATGGAATACCTTAACACGAGTGAAGTAACCAATATGAATTGTATGTTCGATGGCTGCAGCAGTTTGACGAGCATTGACCTCAGCAATTTCGACACATATAATGTAACCAGCATGGAAGGCATGTTCAGGGGGTGCAGCAGTTTAACGGACATTGACCTGTATAGTTTTGACACGGCTAACGTAACCGACATGAGCGGTATGTTCTCTGGCTGCAGCAGTTTGACAAGCCTTCATCTTACAAAACTCAACACCGCTAACGTAAAATACATGGATGCGATGTTCCAAGGATGTTCTGAATTATTAACCATAGATATGAGTGGTTCTTTCAAAACAGCTAAGGTGACGACAATGTGGGGCATGTTCAATGGTTGCAGAGCGTTAATGGGTCTTAACCTGAGCGGTTTCGACACCCAGAATGTGACAAACATGGAGATGATGTTTAATGGATGCTCCAGTTTAACCAATCTTGACCTAAGGAGTTTTAATACCCAAAATGTAACCACCATGCTCTGGATGTTCGGTGGCTGTACCGGATTAACAAGCCTCAACCTGAGCAGTTTCAACCCCCAGAATGTGACTGACATGGGTGGCATGTTTGAGCACTGCCGCAGCCTGACGAGCCTTGACCTGAGCAGTTTCAACACCCAGAATGTAACTAACATGGGTAGCATGTTCGATGGCTGCAAAGGGTTGACAAACATTAACCTGAACGGTTTCAACACCCAGAATGTGACACGAATGGGTGGGATGTTCAACAACTGTGAAAACTTAGTAAGTCTTGACCTGAGCGGTTTTAACACCCAGAATGTGACTGACATGCACGGTATGTTTTGGAATTGCAAGACTTTGACTAGTCTTGATTTGAGCAGTTTCAACACCCAAAATGTGGCCAACATGTCATACATGTTCGTTAACTGCTTTGCCTTGACAAGTATTGACGTGAGTAGTTTCGACACCAGGAATGTGACAAACATGGGTGCCATGTTCGAGCACTGCCGAAGTCTTACTAACGTTGATGTGAGCGGCTTTAATACACAGAATGTGACAAACATGTATGCCATGTTCCATGATTGCAATGCCTTGACAAGTCTTGACGTGAGCCACTTTAACACTGCAAATGTGAGAGAGATGCAATGGATGTTCCAAAAATGCAATAACTTGACTAGTCTTGACCTGAGCAGTTTCAATACCGCTAATGTGACAATGATGACTTACATGTTTGAGGGCTGCAACAATTTGACCACGATATATGCCGGTAACGGTTGGAACACCGAGGCAGTGACTTCATCGGGCGGCATGTTCACAGGTTGCACCTATCTGGTGGGTGGCATGGGTACGGCTTATGATGAGAACCACACCGATGTCGCATATGCCCATATCGATGAAGGGCCGAGCAATCCGGGGTACTTTACTGCCGCTCCGGTTTCTACAAGCGGTGACGTGAACGGTGACGGCAAACTAAGCATCGCCGATGTGGCCGCTCTGATTGATATATTGCTTAGCCAAACTACTACTGATAATGCTGACGTGAATGGTGACGGCAATGTGAGCATCGCTGATGTGGCAGCACTAATCGACCTCCTGCTTGACAACTCCGACAACTAATTCTTAATAATCTGCTGAAAACGCGTATAGGGCTCATAGCATCCGTTTCCTGTAATATGGGGACGGATGCTCTTTTATGCTAAGAGATGATGGTAAGTATAGTGTCCTTTTTGATGGTTAAAGTGTTAGATTTAACATTTGACGTTAATTTTTTCAGTAAAAAGTGAACGAAAATTTTGTTTTTTCACAATAAAGTGTTAATTTTGCCGTTGATTGTTAAAAACAAGATGTTAAAACAGAAAGGAACACTCTCATGAAGAGATCGACTATATGGATATTGACTGTAGTGATGGCGATAGCCCTGCTGGGACTGCTCGCCATGCAGATTGTCTATCTCGAAAAGATGGTAAACATGCGCAACAGTCAATTCAGCGAAATTGTAATGCGCAGCATGTACAACGTGTCCACCATGCTGGAACAGAATGAGACAAAATATTTTCTTGATAAGGACCTTGCCGAGGCCGAGCAGAGTTATTCGGGTATTGTCCAAAACAGCTTCAGTTTCAACGACCCCTATGACGCGCCTATCGATACAACGCTCAATACCGAGGACCCGGCCAAGCTGCGTCCGGCAAACCGCAACACGCTCAAGGACCTGAACGACAGTTACCAGCAGAAACAGGAAATTCTAAAAGGTCAGTATCTGTACCAGAAGAGTCTCTTGAACGAGGTGATATTGACGATTCTGAATCATTCAAGCGACCGTCCTATTCAGGAGCGCGCCGATAGTGCCACCGTAGAAAGCTACTTGCGTTCAGAACTGGAGTTCAATGGGCTGACGTTGCCGTTTGAGTTCGCCATCGAGAGCCGGGCCAATGGCATCGTCTATAAGACAAACGGCTACTCCCCCATGTCCCAAGAAGACATATACAGGCAAACCTTGTTTCCCAATGATCCCAAGAACAAGCAGAACACCTTGTGCGTCACCTTTCCCAACAAGAGCGACTATATCTTTTCGTCGGTGAAGTTTCTGGTGCCCTCGCTGATATTTACATTCCTGTTGCTTGGCGTTTTCCTGTACACCATTTCGGTTGCCTTCAAACAAAAGAAACTGGTTGAGATCAAGAATGACTTCATCAACAACATGACACATGAGTTCAAGACGCCCATTTCATCGATTTCTATTGCGGCCCAGATGCTGAATGACGACAGCGTCCGCAAGAGCCCCGAAATGCTCAAGCATGTGTCAACGGTCATCAACGACGAGACCAAGCGGTTGAGATTCCAGGTAGAAAAGGTGCTGCAGCTGTCGCTGTTTGACCGCAAGAGCGGCACGGTGCGACTTGAAGAGGAAGATGCCAACGCTAACATCTACAGTGTCATCAACACTTTCAACCTGAAAGTTGAAAAGTATGGCGGACACATTACTGCTAACCTTGATGCAGAGGATCCCATCGTCAATGTTGACAGGATGCATTTCACCAACGTGATATTCAACCTCCTGGACAACGCCATCAAGTACCGCCGCGAAGACGTTCCTCTGGAACTGGTGGTGAGTACAATCAACCCCGACGATGACCACATCCAGATTACCGTGGCCGATAATGGCATCGGCATGAAGCGCGAAGACCTGAAGAAAATCTTCGAGAAATTCTACCGTGTTTCGACCGGCAACCGCCATGATGTCAAAGGCTTCGGGTTGGGATTGGCCTATGTTCAAAAAATGATTGACCTCTTTGGCGGCAGCATTCGCGCCGAGAGCGAGGTCAACCGAGGATCGAAATTTATTATCACATTACCATTATACAAATAAAAAAAGACCATTATGGAAGACAAATTGAAAATTTTATTGTGCGAAGACGATGAGAATCTGGGCACCCTCACTAGAGAGTATCTGGAGGACAAGGGCTTCAAGGCCGAGTTGTTTGCCGATGGCGAAGCCGGCTACAAGGCATTCCTGAAAGGCAAATATGATATTTGCCTGCTTGACGTGATGATGCCCAAGAAAGACGGCTATCAGCTCGCCCAGGAAATCCGTGCTGTCAACAGCGATGTTCCCATCATTTTCCTTACCGCCAAGACCTTGAAAGAAGACATTCTTGAGGGTTTCAAAATCGGTGCCGACGACTATATCACCAAGCCCTTCTCGATGGAGGAGCTCGTGATGCGCATCGAGGCCATCTTGCGCCGCGTCAAGGGCAAGAAGGGTAAGGAGGTCACAGTTTACAAGATTGGCAAGTTCACCTTCGACACCCAACGTCAAGTGCTGTTTACCGACGATCGCAGTGAGAACCTGACGACTAAAGAGAGTGAACTGTTGAGTCTGCTGTGCGCCCACATGAACGAGATTCTCGAGCGCAACTTTGCCCTCAAGACCATCTGGATTGATGACAACTATTTCAACGCCCGCTCCATGGACGTTTACATCACCAAGTTGCGCAAGAAACTCAAAGACGATCCCAGCATCGAGATCATCAACATTCACGGCAAAGGCTATAAGCTCATTGCTCCCGAGTTGGAGACCGATGACAAGTAACCCTGCAGTGAGTTAAATGTATTTCTTGTTGCCGTCGTTCCATAACATTGTGGAATGGCGGCAACGTTTTTCAGCAGCTGCCGTTTTAGCGTTAATCGCACTATTTAAGGGACAATTCACCCTTAACGGCAACAATACTTGTATTTTCATTCCAAAAGTTGTACCTTTGCATCACTATTAAAAGCTACTTGATTGATCCATGATATATCTTTACCGCATATACCAGTGGTGCATCGTGGCACCTATCATGCTTGTTTATAGCATTATCACCGCTTTGATTACCATTGTGGGATGCTTGTTCAATCCGGATTATTGGGGATATTTCCCCGCCAAATGGTGGGCTCGCACATGGTGCTGGCTGCATCTGGTACGTGTCAAGGTGGTGGGCCGCGAGCTCATTGATCATGAAACGAGTTATGTGTTTGTCGCCAACCATCAGGGAGCATACGATATTTTCTCGATATATGGTTTCTTGGGCCACAATTTCAAGTGGATGATGCGCAAGGGCATTACCAACATCCCCCTCATCGGTACTGCTTGCCGCATGGCAGGACACATACTGGTTGATACCCACACCGCCCAGGGCCTGCGTGACACCATGGCTGCTGCCAAGAAGAAACTGCACCATGGCGGCATGTCGATCGTTGTCTTCCCCGAAGGACGCCGCACCGACACCGGCAAGATGGGTCCCTTCAAAAACGGAGCCTTCAAGCTTGCCCTGGAGTTCGGCCTGCCTGTAGTTCCCATCACCATCGACGGCAGTTACAAGGTCATGCCTCGCAGCACATTCAACGTCACTCCAGGTACCATCACCCTCACCTTCCATGAACCAATCCAGCACACGGGCGGCAATGACATTGCCCAGGTGAGTCACCAATGCCGTACAGCGATCCAACAGGATCTGCCCGAGGACATGCGCGACTGATTTCGTATCAAGATTGATAGAACATTACTAAGTTTATATCACCTGCCCTGCTCATGCAAGGCAGGCTTTTTATTTAATTTTTCTTCAAATATTTTAATAAAATATTCTTTTTAACTACATTTGTGGATACAAAAATAAATAACAATCTCACTAAAACTTCAGCGATATGGAAACTCAAACAATTACCCGTCATTTATTGGCAGCTTTGCTATGCATAGCCGCCACATTCAATTTGTGGGCCTATGACGTTCAGTTGAATGGAATTTATTACAATCTAAGTGGAAATGAAGCATCTGTTACTCGGGTGCCGAATGGTGCTCCCTATAGCGGAAACGTGACCATTCCCTCGGCGATTAACTATGAAGGCTCTTACTATACTGTCACTTCCATTGATGAATATGCATTTTACAATTGTGTTGACATGTATATGATTAATCTTCCTTTCACCATTGAGAGAATAGGAATGTATGCTTTCTATGGATGCACCCACCTGTATGGCTCAAATGGTAACTATTATTTTTACATACCTGAAAACGTATGGTTCATTGGTGATTATGCTTTTTGCGGAGGCAATGCCATCACGAAATTTGAAGTATCTCCTATCAACAGTTATTATTCAAGTTACGGCGATGCTATATATAACAAGGACAAAACCAAACTGGTTTTCTACCCGTGCAATTCACCTCAGACAGTTCTTACAAGCAGTTCATTTCCTTCGTCACTCACTGTAATTGGCAATGGCGCCTTTGCCGATGCCCAAGCACTGACAAGTATTGAAATACCCGGCACGGTTACAACCATTGGAGGATGGGCTTTTGATGATTGTCCTGTCCTGAAGCGTGTCATTATTCCTGCAAGTGTTACGGCTATAGGGATGAGTGCCTTTAGATATGCTTATGACATCAATACAGTAATTTGCCTGGCTTCAACTCCCCCCGGTATCTATGACGATACGTTTACATGTTTCGATAATGCCACGCTGATTGTGCGCCGACCCTCGTTATCGGCATACAGTAGTGCCGATCATTGGTCCAATTTCAGTTCTATCAAACCCACTGGATTTGATTTTGTGGTTGATGGTGTCTTCTACACAATCACAAGCTCCGTCAATAAGACCGTTGCTGTTGTCCGCGCAGTCGATGAGCAGAATTTCAACAGCACCGACTATGTGGGCGACGTGAATGTTCCTTCAACAGTCACCTATGAAGGTGTCATTTATACGGTAACTAAGGTAAATAGTTTTGCTTTCTATTATAATCGACAACTCACAAGTTTGAATCTCCCATCAACAGTTTCCACCATCGGTGAACGCGCGTTTTATTATTGTGAGAACATGCAGTCCCTGTCTTTAGGCGACGGGGTCGTTGACCTTGGACGCTATTCTTTGGCTTTTTGCAGTAATTTATCAAGCATAACGCTACCTGAAACGCTCACCAATATCAAAGAATATACATTTTACTATTGTAACGGGTTGACCAATATGATTATTCCCGATTCAGTCAAGACGATTAACAATGGGGCATTCCTCGATTGCTCATCCCTGCAATCTGTTGTTTTGGGTTCAGGAGTCACTAACATCGGTCAGAATGTATTTAATAACTGCAATGCATTGACCCATATCAACAGCATGGCCACCACACCACCCACCATTGAATCCAACACCTTCATGACAAATCATTACAACAATGCCTATTTGTTGGTGCCCAAGTCATCACTCAGTGCCTACCAGCAAGCTCAATACTGGTCCAACTTCACCACAATGGAGAATACTGGCGAGACCTTTGAGGTCAATGGCATCTATTATTACATCAACGACGACGGCAAGACAGCCACTGTCACTTACAGGGACCAAAGCTACAACAGTTACAGCGGCAGCGTGGATATCCCAAGTCAAATCACCCACAATGGCATGACCTACACTGTGTCGGCCATTGGTGAGTGGGCGTTCAACAAATGCCGTTCACTCACTTGGGTATCGATTCCCGGTGAAGTAACCAGCATTGGCAGTCACTCATTCGACAACTGTACAGCTTTGCCCTCAATATCATTACCTGATAAGGTTACTGAAATCAAGGACTATGCTTTCTACAACTGTACTTCGCTCAGAACGATATCCCTCAATAGTAATCTGAAAAAGATCTACTCGTTCTCATTTGCCCACTCTGGACTCACTTCATTGTCTATTCCAGCCAGCGTTGACAGCATCAATGCCAGTGCATTCAATTACTGCAACTCACTCGTCAACATTAATGTCGAAACCGCAAACCAGAAGTATTGCAGCCTAAACGGAGTGTTGTTCAGCAAGAACAAGAAAACCCTTATTGCCTATCCCGATGCTCATGCTGCTAGCTATACAGTTCCTGCTTGCACCGAAGTCATCGGCGGCGGCGCCTTCCGTGGATGCGAAATGCTGACCGGCATCACATTGCCAACCTCGCTGCGCGTGATAAAGAGTCTGGCATTCTGGGATAATATCGCACTTGAAGAGATTGTTGTTCCTCATGGAGTGACTACCATTGAACACAGTGCATTTGGCAATTGTTCAGCTATGAGGAGAGCTGTGTTGCCCGCCACACTCACTTCGCTGGGTTATTCGACATTTAATGGCGTTCACAACTTGACTGAACTTGTTGTCAAGGCACAAACGCCTCCTCAATGTGAAGTGCGTTTTGATCCCAGAACAGGCAACTCGTATGAGCCTTTCATGACAGTTCATTACAGTACTGTTAACTTAATCGTTCCCACCGGTAGCACTGCAGCCTATCAAGCAGCCAACGTTTGGAAAAAGTTCAGTCAGATTGAAGAAGAGTATTTCCCAATTGAGAGCATTCGTGGTGACGCCAATGGCGATGGAAACGTTAGCATCAGTGATGTGTCTGCGCTCATCGACTACCTCTTGGGCTCGACCTCTAATCTTGCCACTGGCGCTGACTGCAATCGTGATGGTACTCTCACCATCGGCGACGTGTCGGCACTCATTGATTACCTCCTGGCAAAGGATTGGGGCGACAAAAAGTGCATTGAGCTTTGGGGATTGTCCGGAACAGATTTTGGCAACCTGCCGTGGGGCGCAGGTGGTGGCAGCATCGGTGTCGACTTGCAGCCCTTGTATCCCATCCAAGGCTATACCTATGATGACAATGGTCACGGCATCCTTGAATATACTGGATATTTCACCCCCAATAACTACTTTTATTTCGTGAAAGCTGATCGCACCGATCAGGTTAATAACGATGGCGGTGCATTCTATGTTGACCAGGAAGACTATTACACCATCAGGTTCAACACAGCCACTCATGAAGTAAACATTACCCCCTATGAGTCTTACTCTGGAATTATAGACATATTCAGCCATATAGCAATGGCTGGTGATTTTAATTACTGGGTGGCCAATACCACATTTATGACTCCCGTCAACCCACGCGGTCCTGAGAACCATGACTGGTATACAACACTTATCTTATCATCGCCCACTCAACTCAAGTTCGTCTATAACGAATGGCAGAACTATTGGGGAGAAGATGCATTCCCCTATGGCACAGGGTCTGCAACGGGTGATAACATCAGCGTTCCTGCCGGAGAATATCAAGTGATGTTCAATGACATCACGGGTAATTTCATTTTCGTTCCCATCATCTACCCTGAGGTTCCCGAGTGGTAATAGTGGTTGCTGGCCATTGAGGCCATCACATGAAAAGAGTCCCAAAAGCCTGCAATAGGCATTTGGGACTCTTTTCATATAGTTTCATGCGACTAGGCTAGAATCATGTCATTCTTGACAGTTGCTTCAAGCTCAGGTGCCATTCTTTTCCATTCCTTGGAATTAATGTAATCCATGATGATGTGAGCATGCTTGATATTGTGCATGTCACTGCCCAGATAATCAATCATTCCATTCTTGGCGAACCATAGCGCGCTGTCACGTGCTTCCTCACCAAAGTATCCGGTAAAGGACAGAATATTTACCTGGAAACGGGCTCCGGCGTTGTGCAACTGCTCATAGCGCTTGCGACGGCGCGAGTAGTAGGTGTAGCGCTCGGGATGAGCCAAGATGGTCTTGTAGCCCTTGATTTGCATATCAAACAACAGCTCATCAAGATTCAACAGTTCCTGCTGGAATGAATTCTCAAGAAGGATGTGATTTCCAGGCATGGGCAACAGGTGATCGGCTGCATACTCCTTATCAAAAAACTCATCCATGCGGTATTCAGCACTTAATGCCAGTTCCATATCCAAACCAGCATCGGTGACCGCATCCTTGAATTTAAGGAACGCGTCCATCAACTTTTCCCTATTGTTTTCAAAAGTCACTGCCGTCACATGCGACGTGAGTATAATGCGCGAGATGCCCATCTCGGCCTCGGCTTGCAGCATCTCGAGCGACTGCTCTATCGACTGTGAGCCATGATCCACACCCGGAAGGATGTGGCAATGAATATCTGTATTATAGAAGAGTTTAACCTGCTCTTTTTTGCGTCCGAAGAGTTTGCCAAACATATTTATTTATTTTTCAATCTCCAAAAATCAAATTGACCTGCAAAATTAATCATTTTTTTCATAGCGTCCAAATCAAAGATGTATTTTCAATCAAATCCCACCCAAAAGATGCAAATACAGGACAAAATGACATAAAAAAATGTATCGCTGATATGAAAAAAGGGCATTTAGACAATAAAAACCGCTAATTTTCACACATTTATTGAAAAAACAATGAAAAACTTTTTCTCAGTTCAAAAAATCGTTGTACCTTTGCACGCCATTACAAAAAGAGGCGTTTACCACCGCCACAAAATTGTATTGTTTAACATTTTAAAGATATATCTAAAGAAATGAAGAAAGATATCCATCCCAGCAACTATCGCGAGGTTGCTTTCAAGGACATGTCTAACGAGGAGGTCTTCATCACCCGCAGCACGGTGAACACCAAGGAGACCATTGAGATTGACGGCACCACCTACCCCCTGGTAAAGCTCGAGATCACCAACACCTCGCACCCCTTCTTCACCGGCAAGCAGAAGCTCGTCGACACCGCAGGTCGCGTGGACAAGTTCATGCAGCGCTACGGCAACCGCAAGAAGAAATAAGACACAAACAGCATGGCATTACCGCCGTGAGCGCTCACGGCCAGGTACAGAAAGAACAAGCGACGCGCCTTCCATTAGGAGGGCGCGCCGTTTGTATTGTTCTGACTATCAAGCTCGGGAAAACAGCATGCCTAATGAATTGTGCAAATCATGAAATGATGTTTCAGATTCTAGCATCTCCGAGACGAAGGTAACCTGCCACACACTGCGCCACGTGATTGGTCCATATACGGCTATCTGGCCACAACGCGGACAATAATTGTTTTCCATCTCATTGCCGCAGTTGCAGCACTGATGCGCGTCACGGCTATCATGTTAGTGGAACGGTTTCTCCTGCCATCGGCGGAACTGCCTGTATTGGTCAATAATACAACTCATTACATCAATTCAACAAAGCCTTAAAAAACGCACCGGGCCTCTGAATCTCAAGTACTATAAGACACATCACCATCGCCATGAAAAACAGCAATGGCAGCAGCATCGACCGCCACACACCTCGTTCCCGCCAACTCCTGCGGTTAATGGCATCGGTCAACGAAAGCAATGTGCCAACTCCAGCGGCAAAGGACATGAAAATAAAAATCGGGCGGTAATGATGTTCGGCCAAATAACCGTCAGGTTTATCGAGAGAGACACTAATCACAGCTATCAAGAGAAGCGACAAAGCAATAATAACCACTATCGCTGCAAGGCGCCATAGTGTACCCCTCCAACCATAACCAAACAGTTGCTTGTAATCCAAGACCACCATAAGAGGCAGCAAGCATGCCGAAATCACCCACACCTGCTGGGCATTCACTCCCGTCAAAACCAGCGCAAGTGATAAGATAAAATTCCAAACGAAGAACTGTATGGTCATGAACACCTGGATGAAGAAGCCCTGGGGCAAAGTGTGGCGTGGATTGCGTGGAGCATTCCTGAAGACAAACCAAGTGGGCAATATCAAAAACGAGAAAATGAAAAGAACGCCCCACTCAGGATGAGCCGACAGCCAGCCAATAGCACTATCCACATAATAGGCCACACCAGTTGATGTGGCTGGAGCCGGCTGATTCTCTATAAGCCCGCCCCAATACTCCGGAAACAAAAACTGGCCTATGAAAAAGACAAGCAATGCTACAATCACCAGCATTTTCACGGGAGGGAAACTCACTTGCCACTTCCCGTTAATGTAATCGCTGATAAAATAGCCAGGTCTCCACAGCAGTTGCCACACCGAATAGGGCAACGAGCGACTTCCCAAGCCGAACAGATCCATCAATCCGTTTCTGACGGTTGTCCACGTGATGCGCCCGGCCCTCGCCTTCTGTCCACAACGCGGACAGTAGGCGCCGGCATACTCTTGGCCGCAGTTGCTGCAGCAATGCAACTCGCTGCTTAACTCCTCATAACTCAGCGGCTGTTGCTGCCATTTGAGGAATCGCCCGTATAACTGCTTCTGACTCATAAATGGCTGGATTCTTCGTCAGACACTTCGGCCTTGGTAATAGTATCGTCCTGCGGGACAGGAATCGTCTCGACGGGGTTAGTGATGGCGCGGCGAACGCGGTGCTCAGCCAGATATTCCTGTAGACTGGTGAAGTTGAAAAGCAGCAGGCAAATGCCAGTGATGAGTACAACTGTGGACACATTTTCGCGCAGGGGTGCGACCGTGAGCGACAGCACACCGCACAGCACCACCAACACAGGAGCCAAGTAATACCAACCTTTGATTTTAAGGCTATTGCGAGAGAGTAACAGGTAGATGACATGGAACAATCCCAACGCCAGCAGCAGCACTCCCAAGAGCAGTTGCAAGATGCCGTCAAACAAGTGCGCCTTAATAATCATTACCAAACCAAAGCACAACCCTCCCACGGCAGGCAATACGCCAAGGTAGTCGGTGCTGGTGCGGGCATCTGCATGGCGCAATGCCACCATCACTAGATAGGCAATGGCGGGGAACAGGAACACTGAGCCCATTACGCGAGCACCCCATAGCAAGATATTGGGAACCCCATGAAACATGATTAGAATTATGCCGGCAAGCAGCAAAATGACATTTGTCAGGAGGTTGATACTAACCTTTTTCATTAGTTTCTATAAGATTGAAGAAGTATTGTTAATAATTTTTCCACAAAAATAGCTGAAAAAAAGCGATATTCAAAAAAAAGACACAAAAAAGTATTATCTTTGCAGTGAATGGAAGAAAAACGCAGGCACATACTCGCCATTATCAATCCTGTGTCAGGTATCGGCAACAAGGACAAGATTCCACGCCTCATCGACACAGTAGTTGACCACGAACTCAATGACGTGAGCATCATCATGAGCGAGTATGCAGGTCATGCCCGTGAAATCACGCAACAGGCCGTCAAAGACGGCATCGACGTGGTCGTCGCCATCGGTGGCGACGGGACTGTCAACGAGGTGGGCAGTGCCGTGTGCGGAACCAAAACAGCCCTTGCCATCGTGCCCAGCGGTTCAGGCAATGGTCTTGCCCGTCACCTGCGCATTTCCATGAACGCCAGCCGCGCCCTTCAAGTGCTCAATAATGGCGAGGTGGGACAATTTGATTATTGCACAGTCAATGGTAAGCCATTTTTCTGCACTTGCGGCATGGGCTTTGACGCCGCAGTCAGTTACAAGTTTTCCAACGAGGGCACCCGAGGCTTTATCACCTATATCAAAACGGCGCTCACCGAGTACATCAAGTTCAAGCCCCAAGAGTACGTCATCGACATCGATGGCAAGACGATGAGTGAGAAAGCCTTTGTCATCGCTTGCTGCAATGCGGCACAATATGGCAACAACGCCTATATCGCTCCAAGAGCCACCATGCAAGATGGATTGATCGATGTCACTGTGATGCACCCGTTCAATATTGTCGAGAGTCCGCTGATTGGCGCACGTCTGTTTCTGCGCCAACTGGGGCAGGACCATCACGTGAGCATCTATCGCGGGCAGCGCGTGGTAATCGAGCGACGCCGCGACGATATCATGCACATCGACGGTGACCCGGTGATGATGCCCGCCCGCATCGTGATCGAGAGTATCAAGCATGGCATCAACATACTAGTACCAAAGACCATACCTGACGACGTATGAAACCTGCCTTGCAACATAACCGAATGAACTGAAAAAACTAAATAACATTAGCGACAATGAGTTATCTTAAATTTGATAAAAACCTGATGATCAATCTGGAGCAGTCGTTGCCCAAGGAAATGCTGCGCACCAACCAGTCGGGAGCATACCATTGCACCACGATTGTGGGCTGCAATACCCGCAAGCAGCACGGCCTGCTGGTGATTCCTGTCCCAGACCTTGACGACAACAACCATGTGCTGCTTTCAACACTCGACGAGACAGTCATCCAGCACGGTGCTCCGTTTAACTTGGGACTACACCGCTACAAGGGTGACACTTACAGCCCTAACGGTCACAAGTACATCCGCGAGTATGACTGCGAGCGCGTGCCCACCACGACCTATCGTGTGGGCGGTGTGATTCTCAAGAAGGAGAAAATCTTTATCACCCATGAGAACCGCATCCTCATCCGCTACACACTGGTCGACGCCCACTCGGCTACCACCTTGCAGTTCAGACCCTTCCTGGCCTTCCGCAACGCCAACGACCTGTGTGTCGAGAATGCAGTTGCCAGCCGTGATTACCAGGAAGTTTCTAATGGTATCGCCACCTGCATGTATGACGGCTACCCCACTCTGTACATGCAGATGAACCACAAGCCCCGCTTTGTGTTTGACCCGCACTGGTACAAGAACATTGAGTATATCAAGGACCAGGAGCGCGGCATTCCCTATAGCGAAGACCTGTATGTGCCTGGCTACTTCGAGGTTGAGATCAAGAAGGGTGAACCCCTCATCTTCTCGGCAGGAGTCGAAGAGGTCAACACCAGGACACTGACCAAGATGTATGAGGACGAAATCAAGCCTCGCACGCCTCGCACGAGTTTCTATAATTGCATGAAGAACAGCGCCAAGCAGTTCTACATCACTAATGCCGAGGGACACTACCTGCTCGCAGGCTATCCCTGGTTCAAGATTCGCGCCCGCGACGAGTTTATCGCGCTGCCTGGATGCACCTTGTCGGTGCACCATCGCCAGGACTTCGAACTCATCATGGACACTGCCCAGCGTGCCCTCAACGACTGGATGCGCGACGGCACCCTGGACAAGCACCTCGATGGATTGGAACTGCCCGACATCCCCCTGTGGGCCATCTGGGCCGTGCAGCGCTACGCTCATGACCTGAATGCCGAGGCAGCACGAGAGCGTTATGGCCAACTGGTCAAAGACCTCATCAATTTTATCGCCGACGGCCGCCATCCTAACTTGAAGTTGGAGAAGAACGGCTTGGTTTCCACCGACGGCACCAAGCGCCCCGTCTCATGGATGAACAGCACTCATCCCGACGGCACGCCGCTGATTCCGCGCACAGGCTATCTGGTCGAGTTCAATGCCCTGTGGTACAATGCACTCATGTTTGCCGTCAAGGAACTCTTCGGTGAGATTGAAGAGGAAAAGGCATTTGTTGAGCGCTGCAACATGATTGCCGACACGTGCAAGACAACCTTCATCGAGACATTCATGACCGACTATGGCTACCTGTATGACTATGTAAACGGCAGCTATACCGACCTGAGTGTGCGTCCCAACATGGTCATTGCTGCTGCAGTTGATTACAGTCCTCTGGATCGTCGCCAACGCAAGCGCGTTCTGGATATCGCCACACGCGAGCTGTTGACGCCTAAGGGACTGCGTACCTTGAGCCCCAACAGTTACGGCTACATCCCATGGTATGTGGGCACCCCCGAGGAGCGCCAGACTGCTTATTATGCCGGTAGTGCCCGTCCCTGGCTCATGGACTTCTACAGCAAGGCCTACATCCGCGTATTCGGCCTGAACAGTATCTCATTCATTGAGCGAATGATGATCGGCTTCGAGGACGAGATGAAAGAAGGCTGCATTGGATCGTTGAGCGAACTCTATGACGGTAACCCGCCCTTCATCGGCCGTGGTGCCGTGAGCTTCGCGCCCAATGTGGGCGGCATCCTGCGCGTGCTGCGCACCTTCAAGAACCTGCACATTATTGACGAATAAAACAAGGCAAGAGATATGAAAGCATTAATGTTCGGCTGGGAATTTCCACCTCACATCCTGGGAGGACTGGGAACAGCAAGTTACGGTCTGACCAAGGGCATGTGGCAAAATGGCGACATGGACATCACCTTTGTCATACCCAAGCCCTGGGGTGATGAGCCCAAAGAGTTTGCCCACATCATCGGCGCCAACAGCACCCCGGTTGCTTGGCGCGACGTGAATTGGGACTATGTGCAGAGCCGCATCGGTAACGTGATGGACCCGCAACTGTACTACAACCTGCGCGATCACATCTACGGCGACTTCAACTACATGAGCACCAATGATCTGGGATGTATCGAATTTTCGGGCCGCTATCCCGACAACCTGCTCGAGGAAATCAACAATTACAGCATCGTGGCAGGCGTGATTGCCCGCACGGTAGATTGCGACATCATCCACAGCCACGACTGGCTCACTTACCCTGCTGGCATCCATGCCAAGCAGGTGACGGGCAAGCCGCTGGTTATCCACGTTCATGCTACCGACTTTGACCGCAGCCGCGGCAATGTCAACCCGACGGTATTCAGTATTGAGAAAGACGGCATGAACAATGCCGATCACATCATCACTGTGAGCAACCTGACTCGCCGCACTGTCATCGAGAAATACGGCATCAGCCCTGACAAGGTAACCACAGTCCACAATGCCGTTGAGCCGCTGAACGAGGAACTGCTCAACCTGGAGGCTCCTCCCGGAAAGACGAGCAAGGTCATCACCTTCCTGGGGCGCATCACCATGCAAAAGGGTCCCGAATATTTTGTTGAGGCTGCCGCACAGGTGCTGCACAAGGTAAACAATGCACAATTTGTCATGGCCGGCAGTGGTGACATGATGGACAAGATGATTCGACTTGCCGCCAAGCGCGACATTGCCGACCGCTTCCACTTCACCGGCTTCCTTAAAGGCAAGCAGGTATATGAAATGCTGGCAGCTAGCGACGTGTATATCATGCCGTCGGTGAGCGAGCCTTTCGGTATTTCACCGCTTGAGGCCATGCAAATGGGTGTGCCGTCGATCATCAGCAAGCAGAGCGGCTGTGCCGAAATCCTGGACAACGTCATCAAGATTGACTATTGGGACACCAACGCCATGGCCGATGCCATCTACAGTATCATCAAGTATCCTGCTATGTATAATGAACTGCGGGAGCAAGGACTGGCCGAGGTGAACCAGATCACTTGGGACAAGGCCGGTGCCAAAGTCATCAACATCTACCGCAACCTAATCAACCGCTAGCTGTCCCCCTAGACCGTCTCGAATATCTAGAGCATCTAGAATTGAATAAATAAAAAGAAACAAACAATAAAACGACAATAGAGTTATGAAAGCAATTTGTTTTTATTTCCAGATTCATCAGCCGTTCCGCCTGAAACATTACCGTTTCTTTGATATCGGTAACGACCACTACTATTATGATGATTTTGCCGACGACGATATCATCACGCGCATCGCCCAGCGGTCTTACCTGCCCGCTAACCAGATGCTGCTCGACATGATTAAGGAGAACGGCAAAAAGTTCAAAGTGGCCTTCTCTATCAGTGGCACTGCTTTGGAGCAATTGGAGCAGTATGTGCCCGAGTTCATCGACTCGATGAAGGAACTTGCCGATACAGGATGTGTGGAATTCCTTAGTGAGACCTATGCCCACAGTCTGTCATCGCTCTTTGATCCCGATGAGTTCGTCGCCCAGGTCAAAGCCCATGACAAGAAAATCTTCCAACTCTTCGGACAGCGTCCCAAAGTGTTCCGCAACACCGAGTTGATCTATGATGACGACATCGCCTCGATGGTCTATTCCATGGGGTTCAAGGCTGCCATCACGGCCGATGCCAAGCATGTGCTGGGCTGGCGCTCGCCTAACTTCTTGTATTGTTCAGCATCGGCGCCCAAACTCAAGCTGATGTTGAAGAACGGCAAACTGAGCGACGATATCTCATTCCGTTTCAGCAATCCCGAGTGGGCATCCTATCCTCTCACTGCCGACAAATATATCCACTGGATCAATGAGTTGCCGCAGGAGGAACAGTTGATTAACCTGTTCATGAACTATGATGCATTTGGCGAGTTGCAACCCCGTGAGAGCGGCATCTTTGAATTCATGAAGGCACTGCCACGCTTCGCAGCCGAGAAGGACATTCAGTTCTGGACGCCCAGCGAGGTGGTTTCCAAGTTCAAACCAGTTGCCGAACTTGCAGTGCCCTATCCCATGTCATGGACCGACGAGGCTCGCGACACCAGCGGTTGGCTGGGCAACACCCTGCAGCAAGAGGCCGTCAGAAAACTGTACTCTATAGGTGAACGCGTGCGCCTGTGCACCGACCGCCGCATCAAGCAGGACTGGAACTATCTGCAAGCCAGCGACCACTTCTTCTACATGTCAACCAAGCACAATGACGATGGCTCGGTTCACTCGCACTACAGCCCCTATGACTCGCCATACACGGCGTTCACCAACTATATGAACGTCTTGAGCGACTTCATGACTCGCGTAGAGGAACAGTACCCGGCCAGCATCGACAACGAAGAGTTGAACTCGCTGCTATTGACCATCCGCAACCAGGAGCAGGAAATTGAGAAGCTGCACCGCGAGGTTGAGATGATGCGCAACAACATCGTCAAGGACACTACAGGCGACTTCCCCATCGATGAGGAACCAACTCTTGTTGAGGAAGTGAAGCCCGCTCCCCCAAAGGAGGCACCTGCAAAAAAGCCTGCAGCAAAGAAGGCTCCTGCAAAGAAGGCCGCCCCAAAGAAGGAAACCGAAAAGAAGGCACCTGCAAAAAAAGCGGCACCTTCTAAGAAAAAACCGAGTTAAAGAGAGAATCAATCTCAAACTCGACTTTGGGTAGCAACTAAATTCATCAATTTAACAAAGGTGCGTCATTCAAAAAGTGACGCACCTTTGTTGCTCCCAGCATTAAGGTAATTCACTTAACATACCACTAATTAATTATTTATTATAAAAAGTGGTTGTGAAATTTTGTGCATAGTGTTAAAAGTAGTACCTTTGCACCCGCTTTTTAAAGATTAACAATTCAGTCAAAATACAAACAAAAAAGATGAACGTAAGTTTTGAGCAAATTGATGCGGTGAACGCTGTTGTCACCGTTGATATCAAGAGAGAAGATTTTGCAAACGATGTGGTTAAAGAAGTGGCCAAGATGGGTGTACGCCATCCGCTGAAGGGATTCCGTCCCGGCAAGGCCCCCAAGTCGTTGCTCATGAAGTTTTACGGACCCAGCGTGACCGCCGATGTGGTGGACCGCATGGTGAGCAAAGCACTGTATGACCACATTCGTGAGAACAAGTTGCAAGTGCTTGGAGAACCCCTTCCCAACGAGGACACCAAGGTCGATATCATGAATGATGAGGACATGGCCTTCAAGTTTGACCTGGGCTTGGCTCCCGCTATTGAACTGAAGCTCAACAAACGCATCAATGTCCCCTATTACAATATTGAGGTGACCGACCAAATGGTTGACGATGCCATTGCCCACGACCGCAAGCGTCTGGGAACGCTCGTTGACGGTGAAGTCAGTGACAAGGAGTCATTGCTGCGCGGCTCAATGATTGAGCTTGATGAGCAAGGTAACGACAAAACCGATGGCATCAAGGTTGAGCGCACTGTGATCTCGCCCCGCTACATGGCCGACGAAGAGGAGGCTGCCAAGTTTATCGGCGTCAAGGTCGGTGACACTTTCACCTTCAATCCCCACAAGGCTAACAATGGCAACATCGCCGAGATGGCATCATTGCTCAATGTTGACCGCAGTAAGGCCGACGTAAAGAGCGACTTCCGCGTTACCATCGAGGAAATCAAGGTGAATCAGGAAGCCGAGATGAACGAGGAGTTCTTTAAAGGTGTGCTTGGCACTGAGACCGAAGTGAAGGACGAAGCCGCCTTCCGTGAAGCAGTACGCGAGATGATTGCCCGCGCCAACGTGCCTGAGAGCAACTACCGTTTCACTGTTGACGCTCAGCGCATCCTCACCGACAAAGCCGGTGAGCTGCCCTTGCCCGTTGAATTCCTGAAACGCTTCTTGAAATATCGCCGCGAGCAGGAAGAAAAAGAAAACACCGAGGTTACTGACGAAGAGGTAGAAGGCATGTTGAACCAACTGCGTTGGCAGCTTGTGAAAGACCATCTGGCTCAGGAACTGGGTATCAAGGTCGAGAAAGAAGATGTCGATAACGCCGCATTTATCTTTGCCCAGCAGCAGTTGTCACAGTATGGCATCTATAACGCTCCCGATGATGTTATCAAGCAGCAGGCCGACCGTTTCATGCAGGATGACCGTGCCCGTGAAGCCATCATGGAGCACGCCATCGACAACAAGTTCTATGCTGCCGTGCGTGAAGCCGTCAAGGTAAATGAGAAGACCATTAGCGTAGAAGACTTCCGCAAGCTTTACGAGAAAGAAGAGAAGTAATTTTACGTTTACAACATTCCTTTTTCAAGTAAACCTTGAATAAAAGAAGGAGGCTGAGAAATTCATCTCGGCCTCCTTTCTTTGTACGACGGGCATGTCATACATCTGTGGTGAAGTCCATTCGGGGCGTAGTCACCGACGAATCCTATAGCGACTTGCAAGCTTCAAGTTGTGACACTTGGGGGAGAGGAAGCAATAGCGAAATCGTGGCTTGACGAACAGGAATCAGATACGAAGGCGTATCAAGCGGACAAGTTGGCAAAGGACAACG